>Ga0099824_1001389_pt1 | contig 33868 bp, 19 predicted proteins | sample SiratrowhiteBW_FD_76837 | JGI IMG/M metagenome (GOLD analysis project Ga0099824, IMG submission 76837) | Root nodule microbial communities of legume samples collected from California, USA - Siratro white BW | ecosystem: Host-associated > Plants > Roots > Nodule | place: USA: California... | reverse complement strand
TCTATTCCCTTCTATTATTCCAGGTGCTTGCAGGCCGGTATACGAGCTTGAGACAGTCATTTCCATAATTACTATAAGCTTTTCCATTTAGTAGCTATTGTTTTATGCTCCCGTAGCACTGTTAATTGTAATTGAACGCTGTTAGTAGTATTAATACGATTCCACAATATTTACCCCTTATCAGAAACTTGTTAATATATTTTAAGAGATATGTCTCACGTATCCTAATGAAGATTTTGACATAGTAGATCAAACTTGTGTATTATTAAATGCTAAATTTGGTGTTGGTAGTACAAGAAAGAATGTACAATATGAAAAGTACTTTAACATAAAAAGTTTATCACTATAGAAAATGATGCTAACTAAAAGGTTATCAACCGTTATTACACCTCTTACATGTAAACAAAAGATTTGTCAACGAGTTTCAACCGTCTTCTTTTAAGATATCTCTAAATAGAAGTCTCGTTATGATATAAACATTAATGATCTTATATAAACTCACAACATGTTTTACAAGTACTATTGCTTCTTAAGCCTCTAAGTGTTATATTAGTAGATTTGTCTTATAAATGAAAAAAATATATGTTATCTTTGAAATTCTTCATTTATGAAGTTTAGTATCCATAATAATAATAAATATTTTTGAGAAAAAGCTTTATTTACTATGTTATAAAAAATGTTATTACTCACTTAAAAATATGTTTTCAAATTATGTTGGAACAATAAATACACTAAAAATAAATATTTTTAATACCTAATACGAGATATCCAATTTTTTTTTATCCAAAACTTGTTTTAAAAATTCATTTTTATTTATGCACGTCAAGTAAAAAAAAACACATTTTAGAGTCTTATAAACAATATGCCCCTTAAATTAAAACTATAGTAAAAGAATATTAAAAGTTTAAAAAGAGAATAGTCAATAGTATTTCAAATATTAGATACTGAATTTCATGTATAATACTCATAATTTAATTTACTAAATATACAAAAATTAGTAAATAATATTTAGTTATCTATTGTAATTATTGTATATTTTTATTATATATCTGTTTTTATTTAGTAATATTCTGAGATATGATGGGTTATATTAGGTAGGTATTGATTGTATTAGTGGATCTTGAATGGATTTGAACGTATCTATAAGAGAAAGTTTAAGAAAATATTGGTGTATACATTTTAATCAATCTTCTGAGAAATAAAGTTGTGGGGTATTTTGTCATGATATCAGAGTCATACTCATATACACCCAACATATTGAATCATGGTTGAAGAACCCAATGATGGTAACCGTCAACGGAGAACTATCTCACCTTACGACATAACCACTCTTGACAATCATGGTCTCTTGGTTACGTAGGTACAATTGAAAAGTGAAAAATATGATGAATGGGCTCGTTCGGTAAGAACGACTTTGAGGGCGAGGAAGAAATTTGGCTTTATTGATGGGTCAATCAAGAAGTCGATGGATGACTCAACAGATATTGAAGATTGGTGGACCATTAATTCCTTATTAGTGTCCTGGATTCGCAACACCATTGAATCATCTCTCTGTTAAACGATCTCACATGTTGAGATCGCACAGGACTTATGGAATGATATTCGTGATCGATTTTCATTGGTCAATGGACCAAGAATTTAGCAAATCAAATCAAATCTTGTTGAGTGCAGACAAAAAGGAATGAGCATTGTCAATTACTACAAAAAGCTTAAACAATTGTGGGATGCATTAGCAAATTATGATCAGCCGCCAACTTGTAAATGCGGAGGATTCACATGTGATCTTGGATCGATTCTTAACACGAAACGAGAAGAGAAAATAGTACATACCTTTCTTATGGGGTTAGATGACATAATATATGACATTATTCGTTCTAATATTTTGGCACACGATCCGTTGCTGAATCTAAACAAAGTTTACTCGATTCTAATTCAAAAAGAACAAGTACAGACTATGGCATGTGGGAAAGAAGACAGATGAGAGGTAATGGCTTTTACTATTCGTGGCAGAGTGGATGGGAAAGACAAAACAATGATTTGTTCCTATTACAAACGTAGTGGACATAATGCAAATTCTTGCTTTGTACTCATTAGATACCCCGAGTGGAGGGGTGATAAACTGACTGACAGAAAGAATGAAGGTCGTGGTAGGGGATCGCAATCCACGCTGCAGCATGGAAAAGACAAAACAATGATTTGCTCCCATTGCAAACGTAGTGGGCATGACACAAATTCTTGCTTTGGACTCATTGGATATCCCGAGTGGTGGGGTGATAGACTGCGCACTGACAGAAAAAATGGAGGTCGTGGTAGGGGATCGCAATCCTCGCTGCAGGAAAAAAAAAGGGTTAGGCCGAGACTGTGGTTCTGTGCGGGTCAATGCAGGCCAGACCATACCTGGAAGCTCAACCATAGGAACTACATCCGATGGGAATGACGTGGAATCTCTTGGGCTAAGCCCTGAACAACTCTAGGCATTAATGAAATTGCTAAAAGATCAAAATAAGCATCCAACTGAGAAGATGACAGGGAAACCGCGTATTACGACTTTGAAAGTTGACAAAGGGGTGTCTTTAGATCTTTGGCATCAACGATTGGGACATCCATCTATGCAAGCTACCAAGATAGTTTCAGGTGTAGACCTTAAGAAAGATACTGAAAATTTGAATAAATGTTGTGATGTTTGTCAAAGAGCAAAACAATGGAAAATAAATTTCTCGTAAGTGATTTTAAATTAAACTAATACACCATGATTTATGGGGCCTCAATAGAAATGTCTCTTCATGTGGAGCATCCTATTTTTTTACTATCGTTGATGATTACTCTAAAGTTGTGTGGATTTATTTACTGATTGATAAGAAAGAGGTGGTACTTTGAAAATATTTTTTCTTCATGGTGGACCGTCAGTTTAATAAACAAGTGAAAAATATAAGGACTGACAATGGAACGGAATTTGCTTGCATGAAAAATTATTTTCTTGAAAGTGAAATAATTTTTCAAACATTTTGTACGGGGACACCACAACAAAATGGACGTGTTGAACGTAGGCATCAATATATATTAAATATAGCTCGAGCTTTGAGATTTCAGGGATGTTTACCTATCAATTTTTGGGGATAATGTATTCTCATGGCTGGTTACTTGATAAATAGAACCCCTTCCTTAGTTTTGAATGGAAAGACTCCTTATAGAATGCTTTATGGTTGTGATCCTACCTATGATCATTTACCAGTTTTTGGATCATTATGTTATGCTCATAAACAAGGAAGGTTTCCCGAAGTATGAGATGTATTTTTGTTGGATATCCATATGGGAGAAAGAGATGGCATTTGTATGATATAGAAACCAATGAATTTTTTGTCTCACGAGATGTCAAGTTCTCATAAACAGATTTTCCTTTTGCTTATTGTCACAGACAGAAAATACCATTAGTTTTTTTGCATGATTATGTTACTCATACAATACGGAATTTGAGTTCATTTCCACTAACACCTAAACTGCAACATTCCTCATAATCCAGATTTTCATGATTGAACTAAGCACATTGAAGTAGATTGTCATTTTGTTCGTGATGCCTTTATTATCAGAGATATTCGTCCCAGTTTTGTTCCCACCAACAATCAACTTGCAGATATTTTTACCAAAGCATTGGAAAAACAAAAGTATTTTTTCTTACTTCACAAGTTGAGCATTCGAGATCTTCACGCTCCAACTTGAAAGAGGTATTATGATTATTGTATATCTTTATTATATATATGTTTTTATTTAGTAATATTCTATGAGATATGATGGGTTATATTGGGTAAGTATTGATTGTATTAGCAGATCTTGAACAAATTTGAACGGATCTATAGGAGAAAGTTTAGGGAAACATTGATGTATATATTTTAATCTTCTGAGAAATAAAGTTGTGGGTATTTTGTCATAATCATTTATAGATTCTATATATAATACAAAAATAGATGATAAAATAAAACTGTTATTAAAAAAATAAATGATGTTAAAATGTTTTATCTAAAACTAATATAATTATTTTTATAAAGACTACAAAAGAACAATATATATAATTATTATTTCAAATAATAGTATAAAAGAAGAGAAGAAATTTTGGATACATTTTTTTCAAACATGTATATACTTAAATTTTACCTCACCACGACTATAATGTATATATAATTCAAATAATAAAATAGAAAAGAGTGTGAAAACAAAATATAAGTTGCTCTAAAGTAATTGTTCACCTCTTTTATAAATAAATAGTTCCTTATATAATTTTTTAGGTAAAAGTATTAAAATGGTATAATTTTTATCTGTATCTATGTATTAATTTTTTTATCAAAATGTAAACTGTGTAGGATGAAATGGTATGACAATAACACAATTTCTTAAATGGAGCTAAAATCGTAATTACATTTGACGACTTTAAAGTGGAAAAACAAATTGTAACACGATTTCACCTAACATATTTGAAATTTAAAAAATTAAATTAAGTACTTATATATTTTTTTAGGTAAAAAGTATTAAAATGGTATAATTTTTATCTGTATCTACGTATTAATTTCTTTTATCAAAATAAGTAAATTGTGTAAGATGAAATGGTATGACAATAACACAATTTCTTAAATGGAGCTAAAATCATAATTACGTCTAACGACTTTAATGTGGGAAAATAAATTGTAGCACGATTTCACCTAACGTATTTGAAATTTAAAAAATTAAATTAAGTACTTATATATTTTTTTAGGTAAAAAGTATTAAAATGGTATAATTTTTATCTGTATCTACATATTAATTTTTTTTATCAAAATAAGTAAATTGTGTAAGATGAAATGGTATAACAATAACACGATTTCTTAAATGGAGCTAAAATCGTAATTACGTCCGACGACTTTAAAGTCGAAAAACAAATTGTAGTATGATTTTACTTAATAACGTATTTGAAATTTAAAAAATTAAATTAAGTGGTAACCTTTTAAAGTTTAAAATAATTAAAAAGCAAAAAAATTAAAAATGAAATTAAGTTGTAACTTTCCTAAGATTTAAAATAATTTAAAAAAAAACTAAAAATGGAATTAATTTATAACCGCCTAAAGTGTAAAATAATTAAAAACAAAAAGAAAACAAAAATGGTATCATGTGTCCACATCTTTGTTTATATGTAACTCCATTGTACTTTCGTGATACCATTTCTTTATATATAAAATTGTGCTACTTTAGTAAATCCTAAAAAAATTGTATCATTTTAGTGCTTTTTTAACTCATACTCTTTTGTGTGATATTTTCTCTTTCACACAATTTGAACAATATACCAAGTATAATTTTTTCTATCTTTCACTAATAAATGGAAATGAATATATATTGATGAAAAATAATAAAATGATTATATTATATTTAATTTGATATAAATAAGTTACTACAATTAAAATATGAATACAAATATCATTATAAGAAAAAAACTATTTAGAGATTAATTTTTAACTATCAAATAAAATGGTTGCTAATTGTAACTAAAATAATCACTAAATTAGGTTTTGGTTGTTAAATAACTATAAAATAAAAATAATGATGGAATTTAGTGACAAATTAAGTAAAAATAATTAATATATAAGATTTTAGTCACTTAAACCATTACATTTATTTTAATTGATTAATAAAATAACACTCATTTATATATTTAATTTAAAAATATTATAAGAACTAAAAATAAATAAATACTACATGTTAAAATAAAAATTAAAGACTTTTTTGTATAGTAAAAGATAATAAAAGGAGTGAGTGGTACATATAATCATCAATCATTAAAAAGTATAATAAATATTTATACCTACTTAAAAAACTATAACATTATGAAAATTATTCTATTAAAAATATAAAAAAGAAATATTTATTTAAAATCAGAAGAGTGAAATTTTCATTTATAATAACTTTAGGAAGATGAGTGCAATTTGTGAAGAGGACTTTGTTAGAGATAGAGACAACAAATATTTTTGTTGTTTTATGAGAATCTCAATCATAGTAATTTACAAATGCAAAAAAACTGAGTTAGGAAGAAGAGAAGAATAAAATGGCGAGCGAGCCTCCACCCTCTCCTCCTCCGCGCTCCGCCTCCAATTCCGGCAACACCTCCCCCACCACCAAGGTGAGTCAATTCACGCTCTTCAACTTCACGCATGCACACGCGCCTCCATGCTAATTATTCCCTCGCTTTTCTCTGCTAAGGTGGAAGCTGCTAAGAACAACGGGAATTGTCACGTCGACGATAAAAATCCTAACTTTACCGATGGGCTTGAGTAAGTTCCCCCCTTTTTTTGTTTTTGTTTTCTCTCTTTTGCTCGTTATTCACTGTTGATGGTGATGTTCTGTGTATAGAGATATCTTTTTTGTTTTTGTTTTGGAATATGTTGAGATCTTGAAGTGAATGGCTTGCTAGTTTAACGCTGTTGTAAATTTCAAGAAGCTATCGTTGCTGTTATTTTGTTGCCATGGCAATGTTGTTGATGATTATGAGCAGGCTCCGATCACAGTCTATGTTTTTAGTGGCTGGATCTGTATCTTTTAGGTCTTGTGACTCGTGTTTTGGTTTTGAACTTAAAATTGGTTGTAATTTGGTGCCAGAGGAGTTTGAAAATTCGGTGTGGGGTAAATTGTAAAAAAAAAACTATATATTTTTATTTGTTTTGACTACAAAGTCAGTGTACAAGTTGAAGTTGAATTTTCATTGTTGTATTATAAAGTGATGATTTATGCACCACTACTGGAAAACAACACGCTCTGACTGAGTTTTTAACAGTTTGTGTACAATGGATGCACCAGAAAAGGTGTTAATATTTGTAGGAAATTAAAGAGAGAAGGGTGGGGAAAAAAGATAAAAGCAAGGGATGGAGATTGAAAACCTGCAGATGAAATAGTCATGAAAATTGACAGGAATTTAGGAGAGTATTGCATACCTTCTGTATCTGAGCTTTTTTTCTTCTCCCAGGAGGTGCTTCCACACCCTTTAGATGTGAGTCTAGACCCCACTTAAATTTCTAATGGTGCTTCTTGCAAGACTTGAACACCTGCATTGTGAGTGAAGGTTGCTCACATAAAACTTCCGTTGCCAACTATGCCAAATAGATGAAGTGCCAAGGTCCAAGCTTTAGTGGCAGCAAGATGTTTGCATTTATCTCGCATTTGGAAATAGATGTGATCAATGGTAGAATTATTTCAAGCCATTTTTTGAGAAACCGATGAAGGACTACAATGTTGTTCTTTGTGTTGAAACTACATTGGTGTCTGCATTTTGAAGCAGAGTCATCTGTGTATTTAATATTTGTTGCTCTGAATGAGAATCTCCTTTGAAGTCATTGCTTTTTGTCATAGCAATATGTAATTTTAGTTGGAAGCATCAATCTCTATGTTTGTTCAAAAGTGGACATCTGGTCTCTTTAGTCATAATTTCATTGTCCGTTACACAGTCATCTGTTTTGCCGTTACATAGTCATTAGTTTCCTCCAATATGCACATCACATCTACCTTCTAAGTGACTGATATTTCCCTGACACACCTCTGTCATTATCAGATTTAATTCTTCTTCCCCTGTATTTCATTTTATTTTTTGACGAGAAAATCTATTTTAGAATGCTGTAAAGTATATTCTAAAGGACACAATTCTAAAATCTTTGAATTGAAAAGTGTTATTAGCTGCTAGTTATTTGTCCAAACTGAAATAATCTGTCATATTCTTCAATTTACAGTCACTTGGACAGTCCACAGTGCATTGAGAGGTTCAGAAAATATGACAATGATTACGCTCATCGATTGTTGGCAAAATATTTCTCTAACAAAAACCCTTATGGAGGTATGCAAAACATTAGCTATTTAAGAAGGAATATGTAGATAACTCACTACACATTATAACATGTCTGTTTTCCCCCACTACTACTAATACATTTTCCTTTGATTTATGCGTGTGCAGAGCTCATAGTACCTATTTTTGTGAACATTTTGCTGCAGTTTTTGAGTATTGCTTTCATTTATTACTTTTATTGTTTTACTTACAAGAGCCCATTTTAATTGTTTTTACATTGCAGAAAATTTATTATTTTTGTATTTGTAAATTTATAAGATAGACTCAAACAATGATAATAGAGGGAGATATCAATTTTAAATGGACAAATGAGTATGAAAAGAATATACGTGAGCTTCAGATCAAATTCATTAGGAAGAGGGTGTTTTTCATGTAAGTGGAAAGAGATCAATCAACATTTTCAAGTTATCCTTAAGAAAAGATATGTATACAAAACCCTGAAAGATACCAATGGCTTAATGAAGAAAAAATACGCATGACTAAATTATATAAGTTATTAAAGAGAGATTTTTATAAAAAAGTCATGAACATTCCATTTTATTTTATCATCTCATTTTAACTGATAATAATATTTTTAAATAAAATAAAAATTTAACAATTAATATTTTATTTTGAGAGTGCTAGAAACACACTCTACTAAAAGTATTAATTAAAATAGATTAAATATCACTTATAGGTCGCACTTATTTAAGGACTATCCTTAGTTTTTGAGATGATAAATAATTTAAAACATATTCAAGTATTAAATAAATAATAATTATAATATCTATATAAAAATAAATAAAAATTATGCAATAGCATATAAACATGTCATTTTATATTTATGACCAAATTCAACCACTAATTTTACCCAACATTTCAAATTCAACCAACTATTAACCATAAGCTCGTTTTCTATTAGCTAGTTTATTCACTATTTGCAATCAGCTAGGCTACTAAGGGGCTCCTTTGATGGTCAAGATATGATATATGATAGGATTAGATGCAAATGTAGGGTAGGAACATACAGGATAAGAACAAGATAAATATTAATCTTATTTGGTATTTGATGCGTACCATGATAAGGATCGAATATTAATAGGTTGTGCTAGGGGTGGTGATGGTGGTGACAATAATTATGATGACAACAACAATCATAACAAGATGGTAGCAACAAGGATGGTGAAACTGACGACAATAGTAGATGTGGTAATGATGATACTGCGAAGGAGATGACATGATGAGTGAAAATGTGGACAAAAGTTTTGATTACAGTGGTGGAAGTGATAGTGGTTGCCATAACAGTGTTGGTGCTAATAGTGGTGGTTGTTATGATAGTAATGACAATGATGGAAAAGGTGGTGACTCTAATAGTAGTTGCAATGGATTTAGATGGTGAAAGAGCTAGAGGGAAGTCAATTATCCTATACTTCTGTCTTGTAACCCAACTCCTCCCTTAAGATAAGAAATATAATATACTGACAAGATAGAATAGGCAATAGGATAAAGAAATCCTGTCATATTGCTATACCAAACAAAACAATTGATTAGAGTAGAATAGGATAACTATCCTATCCTGTGTTACCATATCTTAACCACCTAAGTGAAGCTTTGGTGCAACTGTCAAATTGTTGTCATGTGGCTTGGAGTTTACAGGTTCAAATCATGTTAATAGCCTCATCATTTGTAGGGGTAAGGATGTTTACATGTACATTCCCCAAGACCTTGATGGCAGGCACATGCATTGGGTCATCACCCTTTAAGTAATTAATGCATATACTATAATTCTGCAGTGCATAATATTTATTGTATCTTCTCCTGTACTTCCTAATTATCTTTATTTGAATGAAGTATCCATGTTTTCAAATTTGAATGAATCCAAACTCATGAAGTAAAATAATAGAAGTATCACCAATGTAACTATAGACCGTTGTGGATAAATGCTGTAATGCACGAAAAAATCCTTTTTGTTTTCATTTTCAGCTTGCAGTTTTTAATTACAAAAATTCTATCTTGTTTTCATCTGTTTGTTTTAAAGATTTGTGTGGGAAATCGAAAAGCAAAACAGTTTTCACGGTTGAAAACAAAAATAAAATGAAAATAAGGTGCCATTTTTTGTGATTAAAGGTGAAAACAAGAAGAAACAGAAACATGAAATATTTTGTTCATGATGTATACAATGGAATGACGACTTTAATCCAATATAACTCTTATAATTTAATGAGATGTGCTTGTATTTGGGCTCCAGACTACTGTGTCTGGCAGTGTTTACCATATAACTTTATGATAATTTGCATCTGAAAGAAGTTAGAAGTAAAATTGAGGACTCCATTCCTTGGTTTCTTGTCGACGTTGTATTATGAATATAGATCTCTATTTTATCTATTGAAATATTTTAACTTCCACAAAAAAGTCTCAATAGATAGTAAATAATTTTGTTTTTTTTTTTTGCAGGCAACGAATTTGATGTGCAAAAAAGAGAAAATGAAGAAAAAATAAAAAAAAGAGGGTAAGAATGTAAAACGTCTAGCGCGTTCCATGTTAGAAAAAAAAAAAAAAAATAGAGAGAAGAATATAAGTAAAGAATGCCTGTTTCAATATTGTTAGCCTCTTTGTACAGAAAAAATAAAGTTCAATACAAGAAAAATAGGCTCAGCCCCATTATACAAATAGCACAATAAACTTTGACTCTGATATTCGAGCTACTAATTCCTGCTCCTTCATTTGTTGTGTCTAGCTTGACTTGTTACAGGTCATATGCAGATCCTGTAGTGGGTTTTGAAGATCAACCCAGCAATGGATCAACACCGCCAGAAGATTCCCAAGCTAGCATCCCCAATGGGAAGCATGTGGTGAAGAAGAACTGAATTGTGTACCTTGAGAAGCATCAATGCATGTCATCATAGAAACCTTAATGCAATTCAAGGCATTATTACTGACAGGAATTGTGGAACTTACGAGTGAAAAGATGTTCATGGCCTCAACCATCAATTTCCTTGCCTAAAACAGATTTTCCGATCATGATCTTCTGGGGTTACAACTATGTGTTAAGGGGCCATTAATGATTCAGTGTACCAATCGCTAAGTGCAGCATTTTAATCTCCATTTCATAACCATTTTCTAGTTTGCCTTAAATAGTTCGTAGTATAGTACATTGAAAGTCCATAATATAGTATAATTGGTACTTTGTTCCATATTTTGTGCTGGTTTCGATGCATACTAACATCAGTTTGCATTAATGAAAAAAATGTTTACAAGTCTCATTTTGTTTGTCTAAAATTTGCTTCTGTCGGAAACTGAAAAGAAATTTTAATTTAAAAAAAAAAAATAGAAATCTTTAAGTCCTTTTAGTGGAGACGGTGAACAAAATCATAGTAGTTCCACGAAGATTGAAACACTGTCGTGAAGGCTTTGCAAAATCTGCAACTATATCTTCCTTCACCATGCTGCGTCATTCAACAACTGACGTATTTTCCGGATTCTGGTTGAAAAATGTTACAAACAGCGAGACAAAGCAGCCTAAACAATCACCAATTCAACCAGCAGAAGGTTAACTCTAGTTTCCTGGGTTCAACAACACTGCGGTAGAACGGAAAGATGGGTTGTGGTTAAACTACCAAATGACCAGTTGCAGAATGGAATCAATATCACTTAGAACCTCGAAACACAAGAACTGATACAACAAAAATAAGCAATTACAACCTAATCTAATAATAATGTAACATTTTCAATATAACATAAATTAGGAGCTTAACTTCCTCAAGGCCATTAACTAGGCTCAAAATACCAAAACCCCAACAGAAAACGGGATTGGCCAATCTCATTCAAAAAAAAAAGTTCAACGCTAAGGAGTATTCTCTCCACCCCTCTTTTAGCCATTCAGGAGACTACCTCTAAGAATATTTTCGATGTTCAAATTTAAACCTAAATAAGATTAGCCCTCTTCAGAAATCTGATTGTTCGACAATAATAGGGCCATATTGATTCCACAAAATCAAGATATATCTCCCTTATCCATTCCTGCAATTCTTTCAACTTTTTTCTTGTTAGTTGTCTGTAGTCTCTATTTTTTGCACTCAATATAGGCTGCAAAACAATAGTTGAGATATCCTCTTTGAGCTTGCCGCTAAAAATGTAGCTATAAGCCAAAATGCAGTAAGAGGGAGAATTCTTGAATAATTTCACAGTCTGTTTGAAGGTGAAGGCGTAGAGTGCACAAAGCCAACGTATTATCATGACTTGCATAGCCACCACCAGTGGCCCCAAAATCCATAAAGGAGTTAACTCCTTGGAAACTTCAGCACCATATTTTACATTAACAGCCAGGTAGAGAGGAACGCTGCAGATAAAAGATAAGGTTAGAAGACAAGCATTGTTGTGCCATCAAATGCTGTGAACATTGTTTAAAAGGGAAGAAAGTCAAAGAATGATGCAGAACCTAATACACTATTGACAAACTGAAAATTAACTTGAAGATGACACAATAAAACATGCACATGATACAACAAAAAAGGCAAACATGTCCCCCCCTTCAAAAAGACTGCATAACTTTTAGAGAGGAAAAGACCATCGTACTTACAATATCAACAAAGGAATCTTTATCGGCGCATCCAGGGCCAGAAAATGGGACCATGCCACCTTCATAACCTCACCTCTTTGCTTAATTTGAGTCCCTTGAAGAGTTTTTGGTAAATCCCCAGCTGATGTTGGTTCTTCAAAAATTTTCTCCACTTTCTGACTTGATGGTTGTGTGCGCAACATTGTCAGCCATTTATTGAAAAGCTTATGAATAGAGGATGATGTTGGAAGGCTATCATTTGTTTCAGAGGCATAAGAGAGTGGAACATTGTGACCTTCCTCACTCTCTCCAAGTCTAACAGAAGTCTTGGGTGCCTTCAATCTATTAGCCCTGGTTCCAGAATCATCATTTTGGGTGCTGCCTCTAAAGGCTGAAATCCTCAAAGGTTTGAGCTTAGATACACAAAAGCAAGGAGGTCCTACACTGGAAACAATATAACCTTTATGAGAAGCAGAACTACAAGGTCATGCACATTCAATTTGGGCACATGTCTGCGTGTGCAACAATCACAAGGGTATGCAGATTAAAAAATTAATAGAAATATTGAAATCAATAAATATGAATACACAAATCAATATGCACGACTTTTAATATTGTACTAGAAACAGAGAGAAGAACATAATAAATGAATCAAACAAATTGTGCAAGTAATGTTTACAAGTATAGATTGGATTTTTCTCTCTACGGAAATCACCTTCTTTGTTCTGATTCTACTAGCAAAAGAAAATGAAAAAAATTACTTCTAGTGTAATGTAAATATAATTGGTAGACAAGACCTGTAATTTTTTTAATCTTATTTCAAGGAAGTCCCCTCAGAGTGAAATGGACATTTGGCTATGCTAATTAACTCTTTATCATACAGCACCTTACTGAAAGATACTTCTATCATTACACTAACTAATTCTAAACTTCTTAAAGTGACCCAGACAACAAAGACCATATTTAATTTCTACCCCAGACAATTATTCCGCTTTACTAGGCAATGCCAGTCAGTTCTTCCATTCATGTGATGCTTTGTTAAACACTGCTTCAACTTCAGCCTTTTGCTCCATGGCAAATGCCTCAAGGAAGATGTTACGTACAAACCCTGCAGAAAAGAAAGCAAATCATCAATAACCCAACCATTTGAAATGCGAACATGAAAATTTGCAACAACACCCTATAACAGGACTTATTAAACTTTTCTGAATGAGAAAGAGATGTAGTCTCAACTGGACTTATTAAACTTTTCTGAATGAGAAAGAGATGTAGTCTCAACTTTCAAAAAATTTCGATCTTCACACCCCAGGCCATTTCAAAACAAAAGGATGAAACCATGTTGCTCCAATTATTAAATTTGATACAAGAGTCGTAAATTGAATCCTTACCACCAGAAATTGCATCCTTCAAAACTAAAAATTTTGAGAGCATATTTCAAAAGCTAGAGAGTACATATATCTCATGGACATAAAACATCCACGATAATAAATTACATAATTTGACATTTTTTTTTTCATTACATAGCCACCAATTTGACTACCAACAAGCATAAAACTAGATACCAATACGAAAATAAAAATTGAAAGCAAATTGCACACAATACAGTAATAAACCTCGTGAGCAAATAAACAAACTCATAATCTAAATACCTGAGGTTGATGCGCCACGAAAGCCATTCCCCACTTTTTATTCTTTATCCAATCCACTCAACAAACACAACCTATATAACAATGGAGTTACATATTTATACATATAAGAAAAACATAAAAACAATAAATAGAAGCGAAATTGCACAAAAATATACAGTTTTACATTTCAAATTTGAGAAATGAGATTTTGAGAGAAGGTTGTGGATAAAGCGAAATTTGGAGAAACGCGAAAGATACAAAAAAGTACCGTGTGGAAGAAAGATGATGCAGTGTCGGTGGGGAAATGAATTGAAATTGTAGAAGGGTGTGGGTGAAGAAAATTGCAAGCGTGAAACCCTAATCCGAAGAAGAAAGAGCAAAAAAAGCATATCATATCATATCATATCATATCGGTTACAGTGTCACCACCCCTATCTCTTCTTCCCCTAATTCTTCAGCTTTTTTGTTTTGTTTTACTTTTTTATACAAGAAATGCAAACAAATAATGGTACCACTTTTTTTTGGAATTTTTTAAATAATTAAAATTTAATTTCAACTTTTAGGAAAAAAAATGTTTTAAGAGTTATATTACTTTTGTTTAACTTTTTCTAAAGGGAAGAATTTAAGAGAAAAAATTATAAGTTTGAGATATTTGTTCTTTAAGAAGAAGGTTTTTCTTTTAATTGTGACTATATGAATTATAAATTTGAATTTGTATGAAATCTGTAAACAGTATGTTAGAGGAATTCTTATTTGTTATTATTGTCAAATAATTCTTATTTATATATATATATATATAAATAGTAATTTAAGTTTTAAAAGTAAAAATAAGAAAGTTAAGTAATATATAAAAAATAATATTTATAGATTTAATATTTTAAAATTTTAAAAATATTATCAAAAATATATATGTTTTGGTATATATAGATATTTATATTTTTGTTTCACTAAAATATATAGTTTTATTATTTTTATAGATAATTGATTAAAGAAAATAATTTTGTAAAATAATATTAAAAATTAGATTACCATTACTTTTAAAAAGAAAAATTATGTAATTATTTTAAAATAAAAAAACTATTCAATGGTTTATTTTATTAAATAAATAGATTTTTATTGACTTATTAAAAGGTAAAGTTATTTTATTAAAAAATGACATAAAAATTAATAAATAATATATCTTCTTTATATAATGCTATAGGTATATTTATTATTCTTTAATTTTTCTATGAATAATATTTATTTGGCATTATGACACTGATCAATTAAAGATGAAAAGAGTTTATATGGATATTTATAGGACAAAGTTTTTTGTCAGATAACTTTTTCAAACTTTTTTTTCTTCCTCCACCTTCTGCCTTCTTCCTACACCTTTAAAGAAATCATGAAATGACCCATATGTCTTAAAAAAGTTTAAATTAACCATTATAATATCGCCTTTCATAGTTTGTGTTCCTCTTCGCTCTTCGCTACACCTTCCTATGTTTCTCCCCAGTTGTATCTTGTATTGTGATCTCACCAGTGAAGAAAGGGAATGGGGTTATTTATTTTTTGGATTTGTGCATTATTCTGAATTGCAAAATTTAGAATATATTTTCTTATAAAACACGTTCTAAAATGTACAATTTGAAAGATAAATTCTAAATTAGAAATAGCTTTTGAATTTTGAAATTATCTGCTGGACTATATAAATTAGAATGTGTTTTTTTTTAAAATATATTTTGAATTTTATAATCTAAAAAATAATTTCAAGGTTTAGAATGACTCGTAGATTGTAAAATTTAAAATATATTTATTTTTCAAAACATATTCCTTGTTTTAAGACTCCAACCATGCATCTCCATGTTCATCTTTCACCTACCCACCTTTATATTTCGCTAAGGGCAATTCAGTTTTTTTGATAAAAGTATTTTCGAAATATTAGATTTTGTGAAGGTAAGGTACGGAGGTGGATAAATAAGCTGTCACAACAGAGAAAATACTTTTGCTTCAGAAAAGAAGTCCAAATAACCTTTTGGAATTTCGTCTTATTTGAGTGTTTTCTATTTTTTTAGTGTCCAATTTTTACTTTTATGTAATTTAAAAAATAATTGCCAGATCATAAAATTTATAATAAAATTTTGAATTACATGATTATTTATTTTTCCAATGCTGTTCAACCATTTAATAATAGCAACTTTCATCTCATCAATGTAAGGTAGATACAATGGAGGTTGATGAAGGTTGATGAAGGTTGGAGATGGTTATAAAATAAAAAGGGTAAAACAGACATTTAATATAAAAGGTAAAAGGAGGTGCAGAAGGAAATTAAGCGCTTCCTAGAGCAAAGAGGGTAAAAGTCCATCACATTATATATATGTATATGGTAGCAGATATCAGTAAACTAACTGAAATTGAAACAGAGCTACCATTTATTAGAAATCTTAAGAAGCATTTATTATACTAATTTTAGACCAAAGAATAAAACAAAAAATGGTTCTGTTAAATGAAGGTGTTATGCTTTGCTTTAAGAATGGTTCTGTTAAATGAAGGTGTTATGCTTTGCTTTAAGAATTTTTATTATGTGTAGCTAACAAAAAAGTATTTTTATTATTTGTCAATTAAAATTTTACAAGTTTCCAGTAAACAAACCTAAATGAAATTTCAATTTTACAAGTACATATTATTATCTGTTATTTATTATATTGTGGAAAAAAATATTTTATCATGTAAGGAAATTTTATGTGATACTAATTTATAGATTATTTTATTTTATTTATTAATAAAGTATTTACACATACATATGATTAAATTAATCACATAAATCGTTAAATTCTAAATAGACTTTGCTTTTATGCATTATGCAATCAATTACTAATTTTACAGAATATTTTATCATTATGACAATTTTTATTTATCATCAAAATTTAAACAAATACAGTAAATATAATAATAATAATAATTTATGGTATAAAAACAACATAATAAATAATATTTAAATTTACAGTAACTTGTAATCATAATTTTATACACACTTAACATAAATATACATAAATTAAATACCATTATAACGAATGATACAATTGAATCAAATAATTATATTTTGTTTAAGATTAATTAATAACGTTAAATGCATGTATTTTGATTCAAAGTTATGAATATTTAACATTATTTTTTATGAATGGTTTACAAGAAGAATATCGTTGTACAAAATAATTATAAAATTGTTGTTACTAATCTTCAACCAAATACATCGGTCTCCAACATATTATTTCCCTCATGTTAAAAGTGGAGACAATTTTATTAAATTTTATATATAATTTCTTGAATCTATGTTGCAATCTATGTAAGTTGCTGTAAACACTTCATAGCCCTCTCTCCCTACGTATTCTTCATATTTTTCTTTTCCTTTTTTTTTTAATTTCACTCTACATAATTTATCTATATTTCGTAATTGACCTCTTCATATCTTTTTTTACCTCCTTTTTCAAGTTCACTTTCTATAATTCATCTATTTCAAAATCTGATTAAACTTTGCAGTAGTTAAGGATTTTGATATCATTTCTAATAAATCAAAAATCTCAATCAAGATACATTTCTATTTATTCTTATGAACATTTGTTCTATGTTTCTCTTTATAATTTTGTCATCAATCTTGGTAGGAATAGTTGATAAAATTATTTCTCTCAACTTAATTAATATTATACTGAAATTTAGTTCTGTTTGGATAATTATATCTCTAAAGATTGAATTAGTGTCACTGGGTTTGGAGAAATTGTTTTGGAGATCGTCATCTTAGGTAAGAAAAACTAATTTAAGTTTTTCAATAGTAACTTAGGTTAGAAATTTCTGATTGTGAAGGGATATAATATAAACTTTGATATTGATAGCTTGATAAATAAGAGTTGTTTTTGAATATGTAAATTGCGAATTGTTGGATAGATATGATTGTGCATGATGAAATTGAAATTATATGTACGGTGACTAAATTATAAATACATATGTAACCATTAGTCGAAATGAAACTATAATACTTGAGATGAAAAAAAATCAATGTAACATGGTTATAAATGAATCTATATGCTTCAACATGGTTGAAATGATATGATGTGTTATAACTGAATGATAGGTTCATATGTAACCATTTTGGTTGAAATGAAATTAGAGCACTGAGGATTGAAATGATGGTTACAAATGAATCTATATGCTTCAACATGGATGAAATGAGATGATACATGTTATGACTGGATGATAGGTTCATAGTAACCATTTTGGTTAAAATGAAACCAGAGTACCGGAGATTGAAAGGAAATTAAGGTATCATAGTTATAAATGAATCTATATGTTTCGGTATTGAAATGAGATTATATTTGTTATGACTAAATGTATATGCAATCGTTTTGATTGAAATGAAATCAGAGTATTAGGAATTAAAAGGAAATCAAAGGTACCATAATTGCAAATGAAGTTATGTGAAGTCAATATGCTTGGAATGGAGTATAAAGGATTGTAATTAGATGATAAACATTTTTGTATTCTATTTGAGGATTGATATTTGAATTCTTAAATTTACAATAGAACATGAATTGAAAATCTATTTACTTCATTTCATTTTACTTTCACAAGTAAAAATATTATTTCACTAGCTTATTCTTTTTTATCTTGTTTGTGAATTGCGATAATTATACTATATACACAAGTATATGCAGATACATGTTCTGAAGTACCTTAAAAAATAAAAACTCTTAGTTTGATTTTTCTTTTCTCATGTATCTAGTTTACATAGGTTTTATCTATATAGAAACTTTTTGTAGCATTCTAAACTATACTTTAATATTTGTATGTAGATATAGAATAAAATAATAAAGATCATATTTCAAAATACTTTACTTGTATTAGGTGTCAGTTCAACCTCATCAAGCATAATTCCCTCATTAGTGTAATTTTATGTGAAGCCTTAAATAAATTATTATTATGATTGATGAATTTAATTTAATGATGGGTTTATAATATATATATTTTAAGTTATCATAATCATCTTTGACACGAATGAATATAAAAGCTTAAAAAATCAATAAAAGAATTATTTATACTAATTATATAATATATATTGTATTTATATTTTGAAATTAACAAATTTAAGACTCGAGAATAATATATGTTATATATATATAAATATATATATATATATATATATATATATATATATATATTTAAATATTTTAGTTATATTTATGCAAAATAACATAATTGTTACCATATAAAAAGTGGAAACTTGAGTATGGAGATATTAAAAACATTCCATTATAAATACAAACTTGACTTTGACATTAAAAGTAACATACTCCCTCTTTTCCTTTTTATTTTCCATTTTTTTATTCAAATTTTGTTTTTATTATAAACGAATTGAAGTTTGTACTAGTTATCAATATAATAGTGTAAGCGAAGTGCATTTTATTATTTCATGGATAATTTATTATTTTTTATCTCTTTACGAATATTAAACTTTTTCGGTGGAAAGAAAAACAACTTCCCTTAATGCTTTAAATAAAAAAAAATTGTAATAAAAATTTGTAAAATTAAAAATTATAAAGGTAAACTTATTTTCATTGGAATGTGAAAAAAAAAAGAATATTTCATATAATATATTTCACATGTTATTCTTTGATGGAGAGAGAAAATTTTGATATTTTGTTGTAAAGAAATAAGTTATGTTATGAAGAAGAAAAAAATTGATACTTTATTGCAAAGATAAAAATATGTCATTCTGATTGAATGGTATTATTGAAAAATTATCAAAAATTATAAAAGTTAATATTTTTATTAGTTTGTAGTCAAACTTTAAACATCACATGTCAAAAAATAAAGGGAATATAAAATACTAATATATAATAATAATAATAATAATAATAATAATAATAATAATAATAATAATAAATGATCTCTTTTAATATTTCTCTCTTTATTATTTTTAATAGTCTTAAGTGTATGAATTGAAGAAGTAGTTTTATGAAAATTTTGAGAAGCAAATAGAATATGATCAGATTGTATGCAGCATTCATTTTCCTTTCTTCCATACATTAATTACTATTACACTCAATTTATTTTTTCCAAAAATTTGAGTTATCATAAAGATGCTTTTATATAAAGAGATGAACACAAAGATGCTTATTATATAAATTCAAAATACTTAGTATTTACATAATATATTTCTTATGTACATTGTTTGCAATCTATAAATTTAATTCTAGTTTCCTATTTCTTATTTTATGTTTGGAGAGCTCTAATTGAGAGTACAAAACCGTTTATTTGTCTATTTGGTTAGGGTTGATGATTCATTGCATGTGAGGCATCAATATTGCATTAAATGTACATGATTATGTGCACTGCCCATTTCCATCAATGTTTTCATTTTTTTTAATTTATATAAATTAATTTTAATTTCTATAAAAAATCATTTGCTTTTTATTTTTTACTTTTATCTTCCAGAAGTTATTACAGTGAAGTTACTCTAAACATATTTCAACTCTTCGAAATTCAATTCAAAGCATATGCAAAACTTTGTCGAATTTTTTCCTTAAATAATATTATTTAAAAATAATTACTCAATTAAATTAGGTCCACATTATTTATCGAAATAGACCTTTTTTTCTATACAGGAAAATAGTTCATAAATTTTTCACTCTTGTAAAAGATAAACAAGTTTAATTCGATAAATAATTAATAAATAATAATAATTCTTTTTTATGTATTATTAATAATAAAATAAAACAATTTAGTATATAAACATAATTAATCGAAATAAAAATTATAACATTATATTAAAATAGTAATTTTTAAGTAATACAAAATAAAGTTATTAAATTTTTAAATTTATTACACACACACACACATATATATATATATATATATATATATATATATATATATATATATATATATATATATATACATATATAATTATATTAATAAAAATAACAACGTATCATTAATTAAAGAAAAAATAAGAACAACATAAATAAATCAATATGATAAAAATGAAAAGAGTAAATAATCGATTCAGTAAGAAAAGTATTGACATATATTTTGCTTTTAGTACAATAAAAAATAAATAAATTATAATGTAGTACAAGAACTATAACTATCCTTAAAAATTGTTAGTATAATACATAAAGCAGAACTGTAACTTTCATTACCAGACAAATATATACATATTATATATAAACTATATATAAATTATATCTAATATAAAAAGAATTCCTACTAATACAAGATTCTATTACAGGATATAAGATTATATGGGTATATGTATTACAATAGTATTCTTTCTTCCGGTTGTAATATTGAAGCATCTCTCTGAGCTTTCAAAATACATTATCACATGTAAAATAACATGGTCATAACTAGCCAAACAAAAATCAAATATAGGTAAGCTAACCACTAAAAACTAACAATCCAAAATTAATATCATTATATAAATACACATAATCACGTTATTCTCTTTAGATATGCATCACATCATAATATTAAATAATATAATATGTAATTGAAATATCTTTCATAAAACATACATCTTATATTGAAACTCATGTACCAACACTTGTAGATATATTATAATTGGTCACTTTGATGTTATCTTTGATAAATTCAACTATCCTATTTATAGGATAGGACTACTATTGACCCTACTCTAATATGGTCTATTTCAATATAATTTAAGGTCATGCCTTCAATATTTCTTTCAACTCCTTACCACCTGACATACCTTAGTCTACGTGACTGTGACTTACTGAGTTTACCATTGGAACCTGAAATATCATTTAATCCACTCCAACATAACTCATCAGACTAAATTCAATTTTTACCTCCACATATACTATAAGTACTTCATCACACAACTTAGTCTATTATAAACACCAAATCCTCACTCTACTCAACCTTACACACAATTAATATATATTCAGCCTCTCATGAATTATCTCAAAGTATAAGCATATAACTACCCAAAACTTTTCTCATATTTATCTTGAAAGAAATCTATAAAAACTTGTCATTTGAGTGAAAATTAGTACAAAATGGTTATCTTTTTATTGGACTATTTTTGCTTGAGCTACAAAAATTTTTTTGAGCTAATTTGTTTTTGAAATATTTTTTACTTGAACAAAAAGTTTCTCACTCAAGTTAAAAATTTACCTCTTTGACAATACCGCACTTTTACTTGAACAAAAATTATGTCATCTTAAGGCATCTCAACATTGTTATACTTTCGATTAAGTAAAAATAGGCCTCAAGCAAACCTTCCTATGGTGAAAACATCCATTTTACCTCCAACAAACAAGTTTTTCATCTCTCATGTCATCAACAAACAATCAAATAGTGACTTAACCATTCAAAATAGTACGAAAATAAAGTTTCAAACAAACATAACACATTACAATCACTACGACATCCCAATTATTATTTTCTAATGTTAATTACTCTAATCTAAAATTCTGTTGGTTCTTTTTCTCAAACAAAAAAAATATTATGACCTGAAATTTTAGCTCACTTTATCTTAGAATCCTTGATAACATTACTCCATATACAAAATTCATTAAGAAAATCTTTAAAATTAAAAAATCTTTCACTTCAAAGCTTTTTAAGAACAATAAACTTATAATGATCCGTTTACTAATATGATATAATGTAATCTGATATAATAGTTATTCTTCCCTTTGTCAGATAAATTTATGTTGTTTTTTTCTAATATAAGAAACGACAAAGTTTCAGATTATATATCTTATAGAAAACTCATACTTATTGTAGTGAAGTATTATCTATCTAAATAAAAAAAATGTTTGAAAAATGAATAAATAAATATTAATTTAAATTTCATTAACAATATTTAATATTAATGATTATTAATATAAATTAGAAATAAAATTGTTATAATACTTGAAATTGTTATGAAAACTAAAACCTTGCACATATAATATTATACTTAAATTAAAATTAACATAAATTTTCATAATATTTATAAAATTAAATTTATTACTTGATATATAACTTACGATTTATTTCAAATCTAATATTATATATATATATATATATATATATGTATATATATGTATATATATAATATATAACATTAGTTTCACATCACTTATATATTTATTCACTGATTAAAATATATAATAACAATATTATTATTATTTAAATTCAAATTCATAGTATTAGTTACACATGAGTTTAAATTATTCATATTATATATTTAACAATTTTGTTTTACATTATTTTAAAACTATTATTCTAATGTAATGTTTTTTATTTTATTTCTATTAATTAGTGTTATATATTAAATTATTTCATTTTATTAATAAAATTAATTTTAATGAACCCAACAACAAAATAAAAATAGAATTTATTTATTTTATTAATTATTTATTAAATTATTTCTTTTACTTTTAAAGAAATAAAAAATTGAATCAGAATTTAGTTTAGGATTTAAGATTGTGAATAATAAAAATGTTTACCTTAATAAATAAAAGGAATCTAAATTCAGTTGGACAATTTAAAAAAACAATATTAGTTCAGAAAAAAAAAAATTGTAACTATGTCAGCTTTTTACCAAAACCAAGCAAACTGATTAACCCTAAAAAAACAAAAGATACTGATTGCACATTTGTATATATATGTACCTCTCAATATGCCTTAAAAAGTAAAAAAGAAAAAGCTATGTTGCCTTCATCATGGAAATGCAGATATTCAAATCCATTTCAATTAATAACTCCTTTTTTATTTACCAGACCTACTTTTATAGAAAAAATAATAATAAATCCCTTTAAATATGGTAGGTTTTATGTTGAAAGTGACTCACTTGTACCTCTATGGATAATAGTTGTAGTGATTGCAACAGTTTTTCTAATAGCTTCTGTTCAACCAGTGGTTCTTTGTAAAAAGAAAGAAAAAGAAAAGAATAAAAAAGACAACAATGTAATGGCCCATGCTTTGTTGGTTCCACACTTTATGTAACTTATGGTCACAAGAATTTTTTATATTATGGTTCAATTAAGAATCATACCCTTACAAATGGGTATTGAAAAATGTTTCATTGTATCAAATTATATTTTATATTGAATTTATTTTTCACTTCATTCTTTAATATAACACATATAAATACCAAAGGCATGTTATTAAAATAGTTTGAGAAAAAATGATAAAATGGAAAAACAAGCTAAATGAATCAAGTTCAAGTTTTATGATTTTATACAAATTAAACTTCATTTTTTTAAAATTTTACTTATTTTAAAATAAATCAGACTATTCCAGCAATTTTTTCTTTTTAAAAGTCAAGTGTTCGGTTTAGCTTGATTAATTTTTACACTTATTTAAAATTGAGTATTAAATATCACATTTATTTTCTACACAAATTATTTTAATAAGAGTCCTATTGTTTATATGTTTTTTTAGGAATGAAAGAGACAAAGAGACAATAGATAAGGAAGAAAAAGTAGTGAGGAATGTGTTGTTTGAATAAATTAAAATAAGAACAAAATAAATGAGGTTTTTTTTTTTAGTTTATCTGGATAAGGAAAATAGAGAGAAGAAATAAATAAATAAATATACATAAACTAATGTTAGATTTTAAGAAAATATTATTTACTGTAGTCTATAAATAAATATCTAATTTATAAGTAATTTCTTTTTGTAAAATTTAAACCTTAAGTCATGGTTAAAGTGGGGGAAATGTAATTTGATTGCTCAGCAAATTTTTCCAATTTCTCTTTTTCTAGCTTCTCTCTAAGCAAAGGAAGAATATTTATCTCAAACCCTTTATTCCTAAATAATCTAAAACAAACATAGAGTAAAAGTTTGTAAAAGACTTGTGTGAGTATGTATATATAGACACAATGAAAAATAATATATAATGCCAACTTTGTACCTTAATTAATAAAGTATAGTTTTTATATAATGAATTGCATTAATTGTGTTTATATCTTTGAATATGAATTATTTATTTATTGTCAAAATAATTAAAAAATATTTGGAAAATGGATTTGATAAAGAAAAAAAATTAATCAACTTTTACATGGATTAAAAACAAGATGAGTTGGAATTTGATATCTTCAACTTGGCAAAATAATTCAAGCCATGAATTTCAATTACTATAATTTCAATTCCTTATTGGGTAGGTCCTAACACATAAATATAGTTAAGGTTAATTTTTAGATGATTTTGATATTTATATAATTAAAGTTAAAAATCTACTTCATTAATTAATGTCATGGTTTATTCGTGGTTACTGATGCATATATTTGATTAAAATTGAAAAATACTTAAAAATACATATTGTCATTTGCTTTATTTTAAAGAATATATTGTCATTTATTATATAAGTTAAGGCATAATAGATCAAAATTATTGAATGCAGATGTGATAATTACTGTTAGTTTCAGCACACGTTAAGAATAAGTACAATTAAAAATGTTAAATAAAGTATAATAACGTAATATCTTTATATTGGAAATGCATATCTTTTAAAGAATCAGAAAAAAATTTGTCCCAAACATTATACCCTACTAATTTAATTAAACATATGTTACGTAACCATTTTTTTTTAATATTGCAAAATAAGTTTTTTTAAAGAAAAGAAAAAGTCCATTCTTAGTAAAGAAATTTATATAGAGTAAATAAATGAGAGTCGGTATTTAGATTTGAATAACATTAAATCCTATTTTTACAAGTATAACCATTTGTTATAAATTTTACAACTTAGTGTAATAACAATAATAAATTCTTATTTATTAATTGAAATTAGATATATAGATAATTTTATGTGATTCAGTTCGATTAAAGAACAAAGTCTTAGAAGTATTATTTATTTTTAATTTTCTACTTCTCTTCTTCACATTTACATACGATAAATTTTGATAATATTTTGAATAAATGAGTAGAAAAAAAAAACTTAAAATTTTGGAAGAAAATGTTAATTTGAAGTTAAAAATTATGGGATCTCTTGTAGCATTGCTAAATTGTCGGCACAAAGGGGCCAATGACAAATTTAACCCTCTGTTGACTTTAATGTTTAAAATCATATATGAAGCCATTTTACAAAGACAAAAAATTGTTTAATTTTTTCAGAATTGAAAAACAATACAATACTAAATTAATTTTCAAAGTATTTTCTATTTTAATATATAATATCATTATTTAATGATAATACAATTTCTCAAAAACTAATAGTTATAATTTCAAAAAATAAAAAAGTCAAAATGATATTTTAATCCAAATTGAATAGAACCAAAGGTTTTGAACGTTCCAAAATCAATATTTCTATTGTTTTTATCGATTTTTTTTTTAATTTTAACCAACTGGTGTTAATTTGTATATATTACACTCTATCATGTAAAAGAGGTACTACAATTAATATAAGATAATTGCATCAATAGCAAGAAGAATCAACATTATTCTCAACTAAAATTTCTTTATGTAACTATATTAAATATTTAGAATTAGAATTTTTCATTTATAATAATTATATTTTTATTAGAAAAAGTGTTTTGATATAAATACTTTTGTATTTCTTAATCCATTAGAGCTGAATAAATTGTAAGCAACCATCTTGGTTTAGCAAGTTAAAGTGGATTGAAATTGAAAACAAAAAACCATAAATTATTAAATGAATTGAGAATAGTTAAGGAGTTTTTAACTTACACAAGTTTATAACTTATTTATGGGATGCATAAAAATGGATGGTTCAATCTAGCTTGATGAGTCTATGGGGTTAACTAATAAAAATATCACAGTATGCTATTACTTTTATTTCAATTGAATTGGGTTTTTTTAGGTTTAATTTGACTCTATGTTGAACCAAATTATTCTCATCTGTTTTTCTTTTTTAAATTCAAATCTAAAAAGTTAAAAAAAATATATTTAAAACTTAAATAATATTAATTAAATTAATTTTGGCTTATTAATATAATTATGTAATGTAAAAAAATTTAACCTATCTATATGTTGTGATAAAATAATAGTATCTTTATTTTTTTAAAACTTACTTATTATTTAAAAAATGAGCCGTTTATAAGTCTGAAAACTAATTCGACCGAAATCATTTAAACTCTTAACTGAACAAATACAAACAAAAATTATTCAGTTCAATTTAAGGTAAGAGACCAATCTTAATAATTCTACTTCCTGAAGAAATAACTAATTTATTGTATATATTTTATCTTATCTTAACTAACCTTATTATTTCAATATTCAAAAGGGTATAACATTGAATATCTCCTTAGAGGAAGAACACTATCATTCAGCTAATAATTTATATAACAGAACTAATATATGTAATAAACTGACTTAAAAACTTGTGAGAGAAACTATCACTAGGCTTGAGCATGAAAAAAAAAAGGAAATTATTGTTTTTAAAATAGTCTTTTGTTATATTTAATAGTACCTTTTATATTATCTCCCCCTGAATAATTAATTTAAGATTTTTATTTATAAATTACAATATCACTATAATAATTCGAAAACTTTTTATAACTTTAAAACCAAATGTGGATATTAAGCAAATAATATTTATATTTATATTTTAATTTATGTTTTTTTAAACTTTAACAGTAGACAAAGAAAATGATTTAATAAAGATTTAAGAATCTCAAAAATATTTTGGTATTTTCAACTGAAATTTTATTAAAAAATATTCTATTAAGTATTGTTATTTTCTCTTCTTATCTAACAATCAGTCGTTTCATTTTTGCTAATAACAGGGTGATATAATTGTTATATTTTTTTTATTATATCTAATTCGTGAATCAACTTATTTCTTTTCTTTTCAATCTCTTTTAACTTGTTACCCAACTTGTTAATTCACAAGTTAGAAGGAAAAAAATGATTATTGAAAATAATAAAAATATAAGAATGATCATATCATTCTATTAACAAAAATAATACTTAGAATATAATAAATATGTTGAGTACCTAATAAAATATTTTTTTTAACAAAAATTTAACTAAAAATACTTAACTTCATAAAATATTTAAAATTTAATTATTTTTCAATTATAGCTTAAGTTATTTGAACCTTTAGAAAACTTGTTTTAATACATTTAAAAAATCTTACATAGTTTCAAAATCAATAATAAGTTATTAGCATTTTTTTCCCATACCCTACACAGATGTGGTTTAAGAGATATAGTGATACATTTTTGAATAGTCACATTTCACAACATCAAGTGTTCTCCAATTCTCAAACACACACAAAAAGATCCAACCTAGTAGCACCATGTATTAATTAATTTATTGGGGTGGAGGGGTAATAAGAATTTGTGATTGAAAATGTTTGGTGATGATCATGATGGCATAGTGGATATCATTATTAGGCATGGCCCATAACATATTATGTAAAATCTTTATTATGAAAAATATTTCTTGGCCGTATAATGCAATTAATTATAGTAGCAGAAGGAAAAGTAAAAGCTGATATACTCAGGCCAGACCCAGACAACATTCCGCAACTCCGAATATGATCACACAACAAAATCACCACTCACTCACACTACAATTGCTTCAATTTAGGGACCAAAACATTGCATATCATCATCTTTCAGAAAAATATTTATGTTCTTATAATGATATCACCAACCTTTGCACCCTCATTAATTCCTAATTCTACTGTACTAGTGTCCATGTGCATTACTAGTTTATGTTTGCATTCAATTTTTGTGTTTCCAAGCATTTAGTATCAACAAGATGCAACCCTATTCATTTGCTACACTTTTCACCCTTCAAAAAGTAGTTTAGTCAAATATGGCTTATTAATATAAACACTTTGTTAAGAAGGGTGGACTGGTAGATATGGGATATATATCACTTTTTGTGTTGAAAATAGGAAGAAGATTCATTGAGAATACAAAATTATTTAGACAAAATAACCTTTGTTTTTATCGATTTGGTGCTCTGTGTCCGTAAGTACAAAATATTTAAGTTTGACAGTATAAACTATATAAGACAAACATAAAAAAATCTTGTAGAAGTGAAAAATTAGACTCGTCATTACAAATATGTTTCAGGTGTTCAATTCAGAGAGAATAATTCTAGCAATAAATTAAACAAGGATCCTACCAAGACATAAATTATTTTACTTTAAAATGTTATAAATTACTTTTTTTTTATCAACATTTTTATTTTACTCAAACAAGATATTTAGCCAGTGAGATAAAGTGTTATCCAAAGACTAAATATTTTATTTAGTTTTCAAAACAATGGATGAATGTGTTCATAGTTTTTTTAATGATTTAATAATCTAAAAAGATTCAGTTGATCTTTAAAATATTACTTTTCCATCAAATCAATAATTTAAAAATATGAAAGACTACCACATTCATTATGTGTCACTGTTTTGTTTTCATTCTCCACAAAGATTACCATACGATGCATAAATTTTTGAAGAATTATTTTGGAGACAATTTTTTCAAGACTTATGCAATGAGATACTGATTTTTTAACGTAGCTTAGAGAATCAAAATAAGGAGTTGATTTTTAAGGAGACAAAATTATTTGTAAATCATGTTATATTGTGTTATTATAAAAGGGTTTGTTTTAAAAATACAGGGTATTATTATCTTATTAACTTTTTTAATCCACCTGTAAATGAAACGAATGCAATGCAATATTCGAGGCTAATTATTAATTAATTGAATCATAACTCTGGATTTTAGAAAATTAAGCATAGTTATTTTTCAATATAATTTATTTTCATTATAATGATATGTGTATACCAAAGATGTTGCAGAACACCAAGAAGAAAAAAAAACTACAGAAAATCAGTTCCACTGCATAATTTTGAAGTTATGTTTAATTTAAACATATAAAGTAAATCTAAAGTGTACTTTATCTATTTATAATTCTACATGTATGGTGTGGAGAAGAAGAGATGGAAGAGAACATCAAAGATGGAAGTACAACCCCACCATAGGGATCTATTTTATTAACAGGTTTCTGAATGTTTATGGTGTGGGCATGGTGGCATAAATTTGGTTCAGACCACTACACTTTCTCTCTCTCTTTCTCTCTCACACTGCAGGACCAGCTGTGGAAGTAGTTATATTATAAACAACTTGAAAAGGAGAAGGCAGTGAACAAACTTGGAGTTCTTCTCAGCAGTTTGGTTCTTCTTCAGTCACAATTGTGTTTAGTTATGGGCATGAAAAGACATTCAGAACATAGCAATGATCCATTTTTTTGTTGCAGCAGCTCACAACACAACAAGAAGACAACAACAGCAATGCACACAACCAGACAATGATGGTGTCCCAGAAGAGACATGTGCAAAACAAAACCATTCTCCAAAATTGGCTTCTTTCACTTCCCAAAATGCTCCACCTGTGATACCTTCTTTTGTTGCCTTGCTGCTCCTTGTTACTACTTCAATTGCCCCAGCAATGTGCCTCCCCCTGCAGGGCAACCACACTTTTAGGCCCCCCCATCAGTTGCTCAAGTTGAGGAGAGTCAGAGCTCACTTGAAGAGGATTAACAAGCCTCCTGTCAAGACAATTCAGGCATCTTCCTTTTGTGATCCTCAACTTGACAGTGACACTGTTATTTTTTTCCATTTTATTTCTATGGTTTGGTGATGTTTTGGGGTTTTGTTTTTTTTATTTTGTTGCAGAGTCCAGATGGTGATTTGATAGATTGTGTATTGTCTCACCAGCAGCCAGCTTTTGACCATCCAAAGCTTAGAGGGCACATAATATTGGTAATTTCTCCAACTCATTCCAGCTAAAAAATGGCCTTTGATTTTGGATTGTTTTTTGAGGCCACATAAGAAGGGTTAATCATTCAACTGTATATTCACAGAATTTGAATTCAATACTACTGGTTAAAGTGAAACAACCAGAAGTGGTTGGTTTGAGACTTTAAAGGTTTACTTGTTTTTGCTTTTGAGTTTGAACCAACCTTTGTTATAGTCTAAATGACTGAAAGTTTTAATTTAGACACTGAATTTTACAGGATCCACCAGAGAGGCCAAGGGGGAAAAACCACACCATAGATAGGGAAAGTGAGAGCTTTCAGCTGTGGAGTGATTCTGGTGAAACATGCCCAGAAGGAACTGTACCAATCAGAAGAACAACAGAGGAGGATATTCTCAGAGCAAGTTCTATCCGAAGGTTTGGAAGAAAACCAAGAGCTGTACGGAGAGACTCATCTGGCAGTGGCCACGAGGTTTGTTCTTTGACCAAAAAATACTCACATTTCCTCTCACCAACAAATATTGGACACACTTTTTTAAAGTTTGTTTTTCAATCTCTAATCAAAACCAAAGCTTTATCTAAATACTTTGTGTAATGAAACTTTACATTAAAGTATATGCAAATCATCTATGTGAATCTCTAATCCTCATTAGACAAAATACAGTCTTTTCCTTTCATTTACTTTCAAAGGAATCTTTTTTATTTTCTTTTTCATTTCTTATTTCACTGTGCATTCATTCATGAATAGGGTCTTTCATTTCCCGCTATTTTCCACCTCATAAAGAAAAAGAGACACAGCTTTTCCGTATTTGTCTACAGTTTGAACATGAGTTCCAAAAACAGCAGGGAACAGACAGTGAATGGACACCACTAGTAAAAGTTTGCTTCTTGCTTGCACCAAAAAGTGAAATCAAAATCATGACTTGGATGAGGAGGCTCTCTGTTTATCTATGTTGGTTATTGGATACCAAACAAACACTTACATTTTTCCAGCAAAATTAACTAAAAAAATTCCCTTTTTTTTTGCTCAATGAATTGATGTACTTGTCTAGTGACATGTACCTTAATTTTTCACTTGCAGCATGCTGTTGTTTTTGTAAATGGGGATCAATACTATGGAGCAAGGGCAAGCATAAACGTGTGGGCACCAAGTGTAACTGATGAATTTGAATTCAGCTTGTCACAAATGTGGGTTATTGCTGGCTCCTTTGGTAAAGATCTGAACACCATAGAAGCTGGTTGGCAGGCATGTCCCTACTCTCTTAAATTATCACTCTCACCAAATATCTTACTTCTCATTCATTATTTTTCAATCTTGTTCTTTTTTGTTGAGTAATAAATATGCCAAATGCCTCTTCTTTTTTTACTTTTTTCCTAGAATAATAACTTTAGGCTAGTAGTAAGTAACAAGCATCAATGGTTTTCCATTTTGGATCTTCCTTTAGGTGAGTCCACAACTATATGGAGACAACTATCCAAGGTTCTTCACTTATTGGACAGTGAGTATCACATTCACATGCCTATTTTTGCTTCTTTCTACCTTGCATCTCACTCATATACATGTTGTGTAACAGACTGATGCATATCAAACAACAGGGTGCTACAATTTACTCTGTTCAGGCTTTATCCAAACCAACAATAGGGTAGCAATAGGAGCAGCAATCTCCCCAAGATCTGCTTACAACAGAAGACAGTTTGATATTGGCTTAATGATTTGGAAGGTCAGTGTTTTTGTGTTTGAACTAATTAACATTTATGCAGATTCTAACATAATAAAACCATGTTATTGAATGCTCATCACTTTAATATTCTAATCAATGTATTTTAGCCAAACTCAAACACTAATTCAAAGAATCTTTTTGATATTTGAATACTATAATTTACAAGAAATAATAAAACTTTAAGATGAAATTGATGGGTTTCTCTAACAACTAAGACAAAAGGGCAATGATCTATTTTCCTTGCTTAACTCACAAGGCTTACTTAATTTATGGTTTGAAAGTTGCTTTTTTTAATATGACCTTTCTGCTATGGTACATAGCTTATTTAGATAAGTCCAATTAGGAACTAAAATATGGTCAAACAATAGTTTAACTGGTTTAGTCTTTTCTGCTTTTCCTTTTTGAGTGTGTGTAAATGTGATTGTTATTGTTATTTAAAATGGAAGATTCCATTTTTACCCTGATGGGGTGGACTTTATCTATGCCTTTTTCTTTCCTTTTATAAAGCTACGTATCTCACGCCTAATTTGCTTTTTTTTGGTCTTACCCAAGAACCAAAAGCCACACACTTCACCATGATGCTTCTTTTTCTGGTTTCTACCTTTATACAATAATGTCAATAATTATAAACTCGAATAGTTTAAACTATGATATGACTATTGACCAATGGAGTTAAATTCCCGTGCTTGCTACTCCACGTAGCGTGGGTGGTCTCTCTTGGTTTTCGTGAATGCGTTGCTCCTAAGGGAGCACAAATGGTTACTTAAAGCTAAAGGTTCTCTGTGTAACAAAAAGAATAAGACCCCCATATAAATTGGGTTCACATATTTCTTAATTTTTTAGAATAAAAATAATGTTATTTTATTGAAATATATTTATCATAATTTATTATTAAACCACTTTGTTTAAAAATTAAAATCAGTTTTGTTAGTGTGACTTAAATTTTAAAAATGCATATTTTTTTGGATTTAAATTACTTTTTAATGTATTTTTATTTCTTATCAAACTAAAATGTCTATTCGAATATGCAGGATCTTCCATTTGTGTACTCCTAATTTAAAATTAATATTGCCAATTCTAGGTTAAATGTTAAAGACGGGAAAATATTTCAATTAAACATAACAAGACAATGTAATTTAAGATTATAAAGTTCAAAAGAAAAGCGTTTTCTCAAACCCTTTTAATATTGTTAAGTTGTTTTTATTAAAGTTCTCTATTAATAAAAATATTTTTTAAATGTGTGTGATAATAGATGGGTTGTTTAAATTAAAGAGGATTCTTTTTTAGAGTATTTTCAATCCAAAAATCGGATCTTGAGTTTAAAAATCTAAACGTTATGAAAAAAAAAAAAAAAAAAAAAAAAATAAAAAAAAAAAAAAATTTAATTTTAAAAAAAAAATTTAAATAAAATTTAATTATTT
>Ga0099824_1001384_pt1 | contig 33918 bp, 8 predicted proteins | sample SiratrowhiteBW_FD_76837 | JGI IMG/M metagenome (GOLD analysis project Ga0099824, IMG submission 76837) | Root nodule microbial communities of legume samples collected from California, USA - Siratro white BW | ecosystem: Host-associated > Plants > Roots > Nodule | place: USA: California... | reverse complement strand
ATTCTAGTAAGGAAGGACAAACCTTCAGTTATAAAAGCAAGAAACATAACCCGTTAAAGTAATTTATGAGGAACAGTATAGACCATGTCTAGCAAGGCAATGATAGCAAATAGAGAGCACTTAGAAAGACATGTAGAAGGGGCTCTGATAGTCAAAGTATATACAGCTGTGAAGACAATTTAGTGTATGTTGCATAATCTAAAGAAATCAAGGTAGGCAGCACTGACCATGTTTTCAGATGGCAAATCCTTGTCACCTTTTCCAGGGGCCTAAATGCAAATGTAGTTGAAACACATAAACTAATATAGAATGTGTTTAACACATTACAAAGAAATTAATCTTTTAAAAAGTATTACCTTCAAGTAATCAAACAATATAAGACACTGTACTAGAACGTGACGTCGAAAACTTGGATCCTTTAACTGTTATGCATTCCACCACCAAAAAGAAACAAAAAAAAAGAAAGAGGTGATCATGAGTCAAGAGAAGAACATGCTAACTAAAATTGAACAGTCAAACTGCTTACCTCTAGACCCATTAGTTTGCTGCTCGTGAGATATTTTATACTAAAATTAACTGCCTCTTCCTCCAAATTATTAGCATCTCCTTCTTCATCACTCAAAGGTTGTGCTTCAAATGTATTTAATACAACCTTTTATCCAACAAAAATTCAGAGGTAAAAAAACCAACAACTACAGAAACATCATATTCAAGACAAAATTGCTTATACAAATGTTACAAACAAGAAACTATGAAACAAATCATTACCGACAAGCTACATGTGAATTTCTGCCACTTTACCGGAGCATGACTAATGGAAGTAGGGTTAGAAAAAAATTCCTACATCAAAGAAGATAAGACTGATCAAACATACATGTTTTAAGCTTTTTTCCAAAATAAAAAGTAGTCAAAATGGTATACTCTGGCTTTAATGAGAACTATTCGTTAGAAATTCATTAATAATGAGAACTCCAACTTCAAGAACTAAAATTTCAAACAAGACCTACCTGAAGACCCCAAAAAGTCTGATAAAAATTGAAATCAATGCATATGCCTGGAAAGTGAGGAAAAATAAATATTAGCTGGAAAGAAAAATTAAACCTTGTATTAATAAAAAGGTATTAAAAATGGCATTAACATGTACCTTCCAAGGGTTCTTTTTCAAATTTTGTTTCATTGGATGTGTTAAAAACTCCTTTGATATTTAAAGCTGCAAATGTTTTTCAAAAACATCAAAGTGACAAAGGACTCAAGGAAAGGAAATTGACACCAGACGTGAATATAGGCTTACATTAGGGGTGTTCATCAGGTCAGATAACTCGACGACTCAATCCACCTCAAAAGATTGGATTAATTTTTTTAGTGATTGGGTCAACCCCTACCCAACACAATCTCCTATTGGTTGGATAATGGTTTATGTATATTGAAAACAAGACCCAACCCGACCAGACCAAAATATTAAGTAATAATATAACACTATTATTCAATTTACTCCATTATTCTATTCACTAAATGTGTATATTTGAAATCAAATTGCAATTCTTCAAATACTAAATAACAGTCTATTTTTTAAAAAAATTATTCTAAAAATCGAAAAAAAAAGAAAAAACATCTTGAAATTACAAATTTTAGCAAAAAAAAATTCAAAACCTGTGATCCAATTGACCCAACTCAATCAAGGGATGGAATAAGTCTAGTAAAAAAATGTAGAAATCCGACCTAACCTAACCAGAGATTTTTTTATACGATTGGGTGATACAGGTTTGTCCAAAACCACCCCAACCTGACCCATGTACACCCCTAGCTTACATAATTATACCTGATCGCTCTGATAATGGAAAGAAGTGAGCTAAAAACATGAGAATTCTTCCACAAAAGACCACATCATTTGCCTACAACATAAAAAAAAACAACACATCTAATTACAGCTGTCATAATAAGAAAAACCAAATACAGTCATTTCTTCACACAGAAATATAGATCCTCCGCAAACACGATTTAAAACAATACTAGTTCAATACTATAAAAGCCCAAGAAATGAACAATTTATCCTATAGCTACAACTTACAAGAATGTATATCCAAAACCTAATCGCTAAATTATTTTATATCAAAATACTTTTTTTATACGTAACAAAGAGCTCATAGTTTACTACAGCTATTTTTTATTAGACCATGAACTTGTTTTAAATGTACCTTTGACAGACGACGAAGAAGTTGATTGCAGGTTCTTAGCATCACAAGTTTTCCTCGAGCAAAAAGTTCTTGCTGTCAGTCACACAAACACAATAGTTCCAGAGTAATAAAGATTATAATATGGTACTTATGCAATAATTAATTAATACACAAACACAAAGAGCTAAAAACAACTGAGAAATATACTTTGCCTAATATATCTTGTTTACTCTCTATATAGCCAAAAATATCTTTGCAGTTTTTCATTGTAGACATTTCTGTCAAGTCTTCCAGCAGCTGAAAAATCATTCCACCTTCAATGTGTTCTTTCTCACACAGATAGAGTACAATATCTGAAAAGTAAAGGCCACACACAGCATGAGTAGGAGGGGAACACAACTTTGCATACAATTAAAACATAACTAAAACTCATTATAGCATTTCTGGAAAGACCAAACTAGCAGGTTCTCAATGACGCAAGGATGAAAAATCCACAACAAAGAGACGGGTAAAGATACGAAGAACGGAAACGCCTAAAACTAGTCAAATTTTGCAGCTCTTCCAGTCTCGTTGCAAATTCAAAATAATGAAACCCTTAAATAAACATGTAAAGACCTGCCCTTAAAATATATATCATCTCTAATTCTAGAAAGAAAAAAACTTAAAAGTGCAAAAGAGTACATGTAAAGTTGGCATTAACAGATAGACAATAATTGGAAATATCAATTTGATGCCAATCACAAAAGATTACCATGGCAAACATTTAATGCTAAGCTCCAGATGGCAAACTACCACTCTGCACAAAAAAACTACTTGAATAAACATTCAAACAAACTGTCTTCTTTATTTTTTTTTTCTCAAATTATTTTATCATGAAATTCATTAATATTGTTGAATGTGTGTGTGTGTGGCAATATTAGTCTCAAATTTTACATATACATAAATGTATACATGTAACAAAACAAATAATATGCTTAATCCTAAATTTTCTTTCCTGTTTATGGCCATAGTTTCCACATATAATTTTCGGCTATTTTTCCTTTCCAATATTTATATTGCATATGTGTTTTACAAATTCCTATAAATGCTCCAGTCAAAATATAAAACTTCTTGTGGAAGAGCAAAATATACAGTACATCAAAATTATAAGAACGATTGAGTGTAAAGAAAAGGAAAACAATGTTTTCTGAAAAATGAAATGGAGCACGTACCAAGAAGGCGAGGAATGTGGCCCTGAGTAGTTTCACTAGAATCAATAGATTGCCCAAATTCCATTATTTTCTCAGCAGATGCTGCCGCTGACTGAAGTATAGGTACAAGCAAAGTAATTCAGATTATAAACAGACATAACCAAGGCAATAATGAAACAGAGAAAGTAAAAGAAACAAGAGAATAGAGAAAGGAAAATAAACAAGAGAAGCATTAGATAGACACAATTCTTGAATTATGTTTCTTGGAACACTCTTTTGGCTTTAGAGTTCACTTTATTTATATAAGCCAATTAGGTATCTAGATAACACTCCATACTGTACAACTCAATAACATTTGAATACAAAGAAAAAAAAAGTAACAGAAATACTTGGACCAGTTTTTGCTGACCATTTTTACTGGTTTTGGATACAGTTTGCTGTATTTGGGTGTAACATAGCTCACTGAAATAAGCAATTGTTTTGAGAATAAACTATTTGTTTGTCTTGCATGTAGTAGAAAGCACACTGTCTTACAAATATGTTAAGGGTGCAAAAGCTTTATTACATCGATGTCCATTACTCTTCAGAGAAATTCTAACACTTAACATTTTATTTTCAACATACTTTCCACACACACTATTAGACACATTATTTAATATTGGGTAAAATTCAATGTGTTGCTAACACTCCTCTTGTTCCTTAATGTAAACTATTTTATTTTCCTATTTTAAGCCCTGTATAATATTCTTCACTTCTTAAAAAAATTGTTTTTTATATGTAAAAAGATAGACCGAAAAAAGAAAAGAAAAGAAGCCTGTGTTCGTGATTGTTTGTTTCTTGGTTACTTACTATTTTGAGAAACTCAAAGAATGTAAAGTGTTTTGGAATTTTGTTGGTGATTTAAAGAGTTTAAATTGATGCCATGGTGGAACTGGTATAACTCAGGCTGCAAATGCAACTAACATAGCCATGACCAATAGAAATCCTGATTTGCCAACTTTGTTGAAGTTATCTTTGTTTTATGTTCTTTACTTAACATCTTGAAATCCTTTGGCATTAACTTAGCAGTTATTGTAGGTTAACAAAGTATAGATTTAAGTGTCATTTGCTAATTGTATTAGTAATTTAGTATAAATAATATGGGAATAAGGACTTTGTTTTGTGTCACAAACAGTCCAGGAAATTAGAGAATTCCAATATTCTCAGTCTAAATGTCATGTTTTTCCTGTCACTCACTTGCTTGAACTCTTGTTTCCAACAAGCATAATACTTTTTAGTTCTTGTAAATTTGACTAATGCAATAAAGTCCTGCTGTAAAAAGAAATTAAATTGCAGATCCTGTACATATCAAGCATAAAAAGCATGCAATAGAGGGGAAAGATCCTAAAAAGCACCATTTATGATTGATGCACGGCAGTAACATTCTCAATGGTATTTTAAAATGAATTCTTTTCTGTAGAATTAGATTGTTGTTATACATTCAACAACGACAGAAAAAAATATAAGATTTGAATTATGAATAAGGGCAACGGTTACACATACCACAAACTCCTGAAGCAGCATACGTAAAATATTTTCTAGGAACTGGTTCTCGTCTTGGGCCAATTTCGTTTGTTTCTGTTCCACACAAATGAATCAGCAGTTAGCAAAAATCACATGAAAACTACCACGAAGGGAACCTCAGGCCAGCATTATCAATCAGTCACCATGCAAACATCATGGAAATGGACTATCAGATAGACAACGTAAGTCAACAAAGAGCTGATTTTGCACTAGAGGGAGAGATAAGATCTCCACCGTGAAGAATGAGTTCTTCCAGAAAAACTCTCAAGTTCCCCAAAATAATAAAAAATGTTATATTCTAAAATTTTATATTACACAAAAAAATTCAATATGGAACCTAAGAAGACTTGCTTAAGATTTTAAACTGAGATCTACAGGTACTACATAACCTAAAACCCTAACAAGAAGTAGTTAATAATAAGTACACTATCATGGTATGGTACTCGTTCCAGAATGACCCGACTCCTCAGAGCTGAGTCACACTGCACCTGGCTATGATAGAGGAGGCACAATTAAATTCTGTCATCCATCTCTTCTCTAACGATACAGCTATTTCACCACTTTTGTGGCCTACACACTGCCATTTCAACCAAGTATCTACTTCTTTCTTCTCTGTTCTGTCTCCGATCTCTCTAAAAAGTTGGAACAACAACGACTTCACTTTAACTTTGGGTATTTCTTTGATTATTTTTCAGCATATATACATCTTTAGTGTAAACCTATGTTTAAGGTTCACAGTTCAAAAGAGTGGCCATACCACTATCCCTCTACAGCATTTTTTTGGTTGGTCACTCCACTTATGAATCAACACTCGTTCCACTCTTCTCTAACAGTGCCTTAACTTCAAATATATCTTCCTTTTCTGTACCTTTCAGACATCACCCCACCTGACCACTATCACTGCCCTCCGGGAAAGAATCCAAAAAAACAATAATCAGACTAATAGACTCAAACAAATTCTAAGAACCACCACCTCCAAGGTAACTATAATAATAAAGAGCTCAAACCACTATCATATCTAAAATTTTACAAAACTAATTCCACAATTCTCATTATCAAGTACCGGATAAGAGTTAAATTTTCAAAAGAGTACACATACCTGAGGCTTTATTACTTCTTGGACTGTCTTCAAAGCAAAATTTTCAGGTGGCCCTGGCTGTAGTATGGCCCTTTTGAATACCTCCTGAGCACAACAACAAACCAGAAAAGACACAACCAATGAAATTGAAAAAAATGACAAACAAAATAATTATAGGGAGAAAAAAGAAAACCTAACAGCTTTAAAAATTTTAAAAACTCAACAAAAGTGCAGCTCAGTCATAATTTATTTCTAGTTTGATACAATAACTATTATAAGATTCAATAAATTAAACATCCAGTTGCATTACACGTTCTAGCAACTAAATAAAAAAAAATGCACAGAACAGCACTATAGCCATATAAACAAATTGCATGTAACGAATTTATCATGCCCTTCGAGCACCGAACACAGAAAATGGTGCAGGGATTTGACTTCTACCCTTTTAAAATTGAACCTTTGTGACGAAAAACAAAGCTTACCATGATGAAGTTTGAACACAATTTCCCTTCTTTTTCTACTGAACTGCCAAACTTCAGCAATAACTGGGAAAAAAAAAGGAAAATTGCAGGAGAATGAGCACCCCTTTTGTTATTCTGCAGAAAATAAACATAAAAATAGAATAAATAAACGAAAATATCATTCAAATAAAACTTGAAAAATCGAACAAGGAATGTGGAGGCACTCACTCACATAAAGAGTATAACTTTCGAACACAACTAACTTTGAATTTGAACTGTAAGAGTACCTGGAAATCCAATTTCACACAAAGCCTCTGAATTTGAACTGAACTCTTTATGGGATGTGACCCAAGTTCTTCCTACCAAGGTAAAATCACTACACGAGTAAACCCTTAATACGGTTCGGGTCCTGACCCGAAAGACTCAATCTGAAACTTCAATTTAACTTTATATTTAGATAAGAAAATTTATAATTTTTAGAAAATTTAAAAACATTTAATTTATTTTAAATTTTAAGTAATTTTTATTTTTCGTCATCATATTTCGAATCATTTTTCAGTGGTTCAAGATAGTGAGTGGTGAGATTGAGAAAAAAATAATATGAAGAAAAAGAAAGATAAATTTTCATATGTTTGTATAAATTGGTCTATACATACATTGGTCTCTTTAAATTATGTCTTAAAGAAAATGGATCTACAAATCATCAAATAAAATTTAAAGCATCCATATATGGGTAGAGTTTCACCAAAAAACTGTCAACTATAAAATCTATTATTTAGAAAATTTTGTATTAAAGAAGGAGATAACATTTTCATGATGAAGAATGAATTCTTGTATAAGAGCTCTTGAGATTTCTAAAATAATAAAAAAATATTATATTTTAATTTAAAGTCTTTTTTATTAAAATAGCTCCATTTCTTGGTTGAGAGGGGATGAGTAGGATTATAGTTGGGGAAATGAGATATTGTCATCAATACCAATGAGAGTTTAGAAGCAATTCTTTTTTCCATCCTTAAAATTATTTTCTACAGCTCTTAATTTCAGTATAATGACCGTAGCAAAAAAATATAGTTTCCGAATCATGTTCAAAATTTAGATTAAAAAGTTTCTGACAGAAAATTGTCAAATATATAATCAGAAATATATCTTTAAAGCACATACAGCAACACTAAATATAAAATATATATTTATATTTGTAACTTAGATTCAAATTTCAAAAACTATATTTTTCAGTCAAATTTATAATAATTAAAAATTTCTCTTATTATTATTTGTATACATAATTATTATTATTTTTTCTAATATATTTCTGTTTACCAATTTTAAGATGGAAAGTCTCACAAGTAAACATATATTACTTTTCACTATATTACTTTTCACTATATGATAATAAATAGTAAACACTATCAATTATAAGCTTCCATTAAATAAATATAAGATTATTTTTATAATCCATTAGTAAATGTTATCAACTATAAAGTTCACTAAATAAATAAGATTTTACCATCTATGAGTTTGATTAAAAAATATAAGATTGTATTTACAACACATTAGTGAGGCTTTACTACAAAAATAAGATTGTGTTTTATGACTCACGAGCTAATTCACAAATAAGACATCATTGATAAATATAAGATCATTTTAACGATTCACTAGTGAATACTATCAACCATATGACTTCACTAAAAGATCAAAAGATCTTGACAATACCTCAGTAACATGTGACATGACTAGTTAAATTGTAGGTATTAAACAAAAATCTGTTATAATCAAGATTTCTTAACTTCATTAATAGTATAAGTCACATGGACTAAGACATTAAATGTTGAAAAACTAAATAAAGATTTATTGTATCGTCAGTCAAACCACGTGTATGCCCAAGTATGAAAAAGTGAATAAGAACACATGTTGGAACATCGATATAGATATACTTTAAATTCACTTTGATTTATGTAGATGATATTTGCATACTTGTACTAAAATGGGTTAAGTGTTAAATTTTTAATAAAGAATACCTAATATGAGTGTTTCAAAAAGCATCAATAGATATTCCTTAGTGAATTTTCTTGATATAAGGATTTATGTATGATTAATAGAAATTATGTATTTCAATGTTAGATTATATAAACATAGAATTTATGATAATTTTTTTTATAGTTTATACTTGTGTTGATCAATATCTATATGGTAACCTACAATGAATATACTAGGTACATGAACAAACTCAAATACAACATACTTAAGAATTATCTAGAAGTTTTTCGTAGTTAACCTTCATGTATTCATGTTTTAAACAATTTTAACAAAGTATTTGTCTTAAAAATTTTAATCCTACATGAACAATTAAGTTTACTCAAACAGCGTTTTATTTTTTTCTTTTGCGTTATCAAAATTGTCTTTTTAAAACAAATTATTCTAATTTGAGTTTTTAAATAATTTATTTGTCGAAGTTGTGTTTTTAAAGCAAATTGTTCTAATTTGAGTTTTTTAGTAATCTATTTTGCATTTTTTTATTAAAATGCAATTTTGGTGTTTCTATTATATTGAATTGCATTTTTTTTTATTAAGTGAACGTTGTCAATTAATATTAATGAATACTTTAAATCAATAGGTTAAATTTATGTTGAATTAAGTCAAAATAAGAAAATAAAATACCCTAAAATTAAAAAAAAAATTGATTATATTTTACTATTTTAAATACAAAGAAAATAAAAATTGCAAATTGAAATAGAAGAATGTTTTTGTAGAAAAAAAAAAGTATTTAAGTCTAGTTTTTAAAAAATAAAGATCTTCTCTTAATTAAAAAAGTCCTTAAAAATTAAAATTTGTAATCAAATCTTTGTATTAATTACGATGAAAATATATTAGGTATTATCTGGGGAAGCTTGGTAAACAAACAAAGGTGTATTTTGAACTAAAAAGACCGTTGCAGAATAATCTCCAGAAATGTAATATTTGTTTGAATGATTTATTTTAAAATAATATAATTAAATAAACAGCTATCATCTAACTTCCTTAATATATTTATATAAAATGATCTTCTGAGTAACTAGTAAATAATTAAATATCACAAACTATGTAGGCATTTTTTACATTAAAAAAAATCATATACACTAGTTATAATGCGTATTTTTAGTCTTTATTTTGATAGCCCAACCTATGAAAAGAGAAAACACCAAACTTGGAGTGATTCTTTCTACACCTCCATGACGACTTCCTGTACCTTCATAATTTTTCAAAATTCCCATTTTAGACATAATAAAAAGACCAAAATGTCTTTAGTCTATAATTCATAGTGTAAAATTTTTGAAACACATTACACCTTCTACAACCCGCAATGCGTTTTTTAAAATTTTTACATTGCGGATTGTACAACCCGCAATACATTTTAAAAAAAATTTGTATTTTTACATTGCGGGTTATACAACTCGCAATACATTTAAAAAAAATTTTGTAACCCGCAATGTATTTATAAATTGTTTTGTTTTGCAAGTTGTATAACCAACAATCTGCTATAGTGTAGTGGTTATCACCTTAGTCTTATGCAGTAAAGGTTTCCAATTTAAATTACGGGTTGTACAACCCACAATGTTGGTAGAGGAAGAATCACTCCCAAACTTGTCGTGGATTTGGAAAAAGAGACTGCTTCCTCTACCTCCAAATATTTCCATCAAGGTTCTCATTTCACCCTTCATGGAATTTTAATTCCAAATATTATCTGTCTTCTGAATTACACAACCTAAAAGCTACTTGGATTATGCAATCCACAAGTTCAAAATGAAGCTGAGTACAAAATGCAAGTTGCCAATGGCCTTCTCATATACATATCCTCTAGGTAAAAGCCAACAAGATCAACCCGTGAGTTCCTCCATTTGGCCCTGTTGATATTTCGGAAAACAGAAAAAATTAGATCGCATTTCAAACCATAATGCAATAAATCTTTAGGTGCAAGAAACTCAACCCGTGATATAAATTGCTCAGCATCAGTTCGCTTCAGAAGATGCATTGAATGGCAGGCAAAATTTGCAGTCTTATCATCACTAAGCAGAATGCCATCTCCAATGTCATCAAGAACCCTTACTTTGATGTAAGGATCTTTTGGTGGTACCATATCCTATTAAAATGCAGATTGAGTGAAAACATAGTACTTTACTGCAAGGTTAGAATCCAGATTCATGAATCGTTGAACAATTTTTTGAATAGGAAATCATAATTGAGTATTGAATTATAAGATTCAAATACAATGAAAAATCACTTTAAATATATCATATAGATGATATGTAGTCTTCGATGTAACAATTTAAACTGGAAATTGATAAAAACAACTTTAGCAGAAATCACACAAAACAAAACTGGTAGTTTATATGTAAGTTTGTGGAGTCTTTATTTTAGAAAAATAGAAACATAATATAAATATAGTACATGCATTGAAAGAGTGACAAACACAGGTGGAATGATAAAATAAGGCAAATTTCTTTTCACACCTGACCTCTATTTTTTTTTCATGAAAATTGGTGAAAAAGTAAGAACTAAAAGAATCATTAAACAATGATACGAAATTACATTTAAACTCATTCATGTATAGTGAAGTCATTAGAAGCATGGTTCTTAACCACCAAGATTACTATCAACCAATTTCCCCAATTCATTCTACAAAAGATCTTATGGTACAACCAAACAAGTATCTGCATGATAACCCTTGCTTATATTATCAGAGCAATAACTAGATGCATAGAAGTTTCCGACACAAACATGGAATTAAAACTAGGGATAGTTTTATATAGCACAAGGAAAAGAAGTTACTTATCAATCAATAATCACAAGCAACTAGGCTGAAATTACTTTGCAAGGCATCGATTAGAGACAGAACATCTTGGAAACTATGACGATGCACATGTTATCTGAACTATGTATATCTCTTATGTGTGCTCATGTGTGTAGGAGAACGGAAGGAAATGGGGGAAGGAGAGGGAGAGGTTACCACAGTCAGATCAACCATCACTTTCGACATATAAGATTTCAGTGCTGTAGAATGCTTCCTGAAATGCTCTTCCTCCGCATGAGAAAGCTTCTCTTCAATTTCTTGAGGAAGCACATGCCCTATCTTCCATAATAAGTTCCGTATTATTTCTGCTCGATTATACCTACAGAGAGACACGTTATAGAATCTCAGAATGCAGATAGATTACAAAATACAGTAATAACAATAGCTATGCTTGATGGTAAACGGCATTTCAGAGAGATACTTACACATAGGCCATTAGGCAACGTTTATTTCGGACTAAAGCAAGATGGTGGATAAGGGCTCCGTAGTGATCTGCATTTCTTGCTGTTTGGATATCCAAACCTTCTTCCTGTATCTTCCTGTTTACACAGAACAGCACATGCTCAAATGGGATAGGATACCACTATGAAAAGTTATGGTCAAGGGAAAATACGTATGTGACTTTATCATCCCTTACTTAACTCTGCAATACGGTTTCATCATACACAAGCTCGCGTTCAAAATATATGAAATAGCACACTCCAATGTAGAAAAGGGGGGCACATAAAAAAAGCAGGACAGCAAATTAATGTTACCTTATCAGGGACTGAAGTTCAAGGTGATGTTGACTGCATTCTGCAACTACTTGTTGAAACAAGTCACTCTACAAGATTATTGGCAAAATAATCAACCAAAGTATGCACATAGCCATAGCAATATAAAGAGTGGATACTGAGTTACAAACCCATGGGAAAAGGTCTATGATAGATAAAAAATAAGAGTAAAGAAAATCAAGGAATCAAATAGCAGTATCATACATAAAAAATACTTCACCATCTAGGATGAGATGTCATAAACTGAAACATAATGAGCCCCAATAGACCATAACAAGTTCTGACAGCAATTAGGGTAGTTTCTCGAAGCTTTTTCTTCCCCTTCAGAGTGGGGAGAAGTATGAAAATGATAGAAATGATTGAGAAATTTAGAAAGGGACCTAAACAGCAAAGCAGTTAATGAATTTAAGAAAAAATATTTCATATGTGAAATAGCTACTTGAATCCTGAATCAAATTAAAAAGATAATATCCGGCAAACAATTTCAAATTTCATCTCACAACTTTTAAAGGTTGTCGACTTGCCATAGCAAACAGAGTTGAATTACACTCGCTAACTTGAACCTTTGAAGCAGAAAAGAATCATATGCAGTATTTAAATCCAAAGAAAGTACTATAGATCCATATACAGCTCCAGTATTGTAGTTGAGGATAAAGGTCATGGTAGACAGGCAAAGGGAAGATTTAAGAAGAATTAAAGCATCCCCAGTTAGGTTACCGTGACATATTCTCGTAACACAAATTGCCATCACAAAGCACCAGTAACATTGGCTGCCATTAGATACAACTAGAAATCCCCAGATGCATAAAACTCAAATGTGGTTCATGCAAGCTTTTCCAAATTTATTTCAACATTTAATAAGAATATATATCACTCACAAAAGAGTACTAATTTTATAATTTGGACCTAAGGAAAAACTTGATCTCAAAAAACTAGCTAGCAATTTGAAAAATACACAAGCTTTATGAGCTCTATTTATGGCCAGTTAAGTACTTTAACAAGTTTACCCAAACAAGCTCTTAAGTCATATCTCTAGTCTGTGAAACTAGACCCACACCTTTGAGACTGCAATTAAAGCACCCGTGAAGAACATTTGAGTTCAAACATAACCCAACTAAGGCGGATTAGGGGTGTCTGCAATTAAAGCTGCTTTCCAACATACCTGTTGATAGTGTAACGTGTTCTCTACTATACAAGGCCGTTCCAACATAACCCAACAAATTTAGAAAATAAAAATAAGAACAACCAATTAAAATGAAGAACTGGACTTACATTGAATGACACAAGCTGGCCCTTATCTCCACTTGCGAATTCTTTCACAAGTTGGCAAGCTGTTCTCCCATACATGTTCAAAGTTCAAACTTCCACTAGACAGCCTTGAAAACAGAAAAATAATAAAATTGACAAGTGATAGTATAAACAGCACAGATAGAAACAAAAATTATTGGAATGAAAAGGCAGTAATTTAGCAGGAACAGTCAAAAGTGGCAACATAAAAATGAAAATTCCTAAATTCACATGTAAGATGAATCTCATAACGTTAACCAAACATGCCAAAATGTAATGTGTGTCTTATTGGAGACTCAACAAATCGGGCCTAGGAGCCCAGGACAAAACAAAACAACGAGAATTGAAACATCACATAATTATTGAACAAATGGAAGCAGAGTCATAGAATGATGGAAACAGAGAAATGAGGTGAAAATCAGAACAAACACTAAAATTCAAAAGCAGAGGAACGGGACTCACTCAAGAGAAATTGAGACAGATAGAGAAAGGCAATGGTTTTACGATCTACAAGTAAACACTATCCCTCGTAAAGCTTCCTCAAAAAATGTAAGATCATTTTTAAATGCTATCAACAATAAGGATTTACTAAACAAATAAGATTGTTTTTATGATCCACCAGTGAAAGCTATCAACTATAAAGCCTCACTAACAAATATAAAATCATCTTTAACATCCACTAGTGAACACTATTAATTGTAAGGCTTCACTAAACAAATAAGACCGTATTCACGGTTGACCAGTGAAAGTTATCAATCGTAGACCTCATTAACAAATATAAGATTAAATAGAAAATATAAATAATTATATTTTATAACAGTCAAATTTACCTTGTATTCTCCATAAATAATTCATTTCAAAAAATACTAAAGCTAGCTAACAGTATTATACAGGAATTTCCTTAAACCTTTGCTCTCTGATCTCACATCCAGACTTGCAAGCATATCAATTTTATCACTGATTCAGATATACTACAATGGAACTGGATAACTGGAAGCGTGAAAGCTGTTGTAGTTGTACTTTCTGAGCCAACCACTCATGGAGACCCCAGTTACTGTGCAAGGCCTTACCCAAGAGAACAATGGCCGGCTTAACATTAAGGAAAAAGCAAAACTACCGACCAGAAGAATTGAAACCGTGCTTTTGAAATCGCTAGGAATTACTTAACACTGAACCATGATATTTGATAATAATAATAATAATAAATATTTATAATTTTAATCTTAATGTCACATATAGCAGTTCATGCTGTTCAACAAGTTTAACAGTGACCCATTTGACCAATTAACCTAATACCCTCAACTGAGTTGATAACCAACCCCGTGATTATAATACTACCCATTCAGCCACCCCAGCACCCACCACACAGAACCCAACCACCTTCTCTTCTCCCAGAAACAGAGACATGCCAGCTGCTTCTACAACCCTAGGCAAGGACAGAATCATGTACCCATCAGATTCTCTTCCCAATACCAATTCACTAGGCTGTCTACACAAACCAAATCAGAATGTTCTTCATGTCACACCAGTTACCAAAAAAAAAGGCGCGCACTCCAGTTACCAAAATAAAAAAAAGGCGCGCAACAAAACAAAAACAAGGGTTTATTGAAAGTGGCTACAGAAGCATAATCAAATACGACCCTAACTTCACTCAAACAATCCAAAGAAGAAACCCTAATTCCACTAAAATATTTTATTAAAAAAAAACTAAAAATTAGCACAAGAAAAAGCTCTGCAGGTAGCTACGACAGCTTATGCACATCAATACTAAAAGGCAGACAAAAAGCAATACATTCCGAAACATTTTCCCTCATCTCAAAAGCCTATATACTAGATATGCGAATCATTAAGGTTTTGGAGATGGGAACCCCCAAATCTACTGAAATTCATGAAATTAAGGTTCCTGTGTTCCTCAAAGAGCAATTAATAATCTAAACCACACCACAGACTTACAATAGAGAAAGCAAGTAGTTGTAGAAGTAAAGAGAGAGATTGAAAGAGAGGGATGAAGGTGAAAATGCTAGCAGAGATATGCCTGCAGTTGAAAAGCATTCCCTCCAAAAATATTTAACTCAATTTTTTATTCAGGTATTAATATGTTTATTTATTCACCAAAATAACAACATGTTTATTTATTTTAGTGCAATCATATAAAATATGTTATGGTTTATATTTTTATATTCAGAATGTTAAATTATTTTCTTCAACTCGTTATAAAATAAATTCAGTTGAGTTAATAATTTTTAATTTACTAATTATAATAATTAAAGTTAAATTGATTTCCCTTAATTACTCAATAAGTAAATTGATTAAGAAAGCTTATTAGAAATATATAGTTTTTAAAAATAGAATATGGCTGCAGAATAAGCTTGATAATATTAAAATATAACTATAATAGTTTGCATCAATAGGATTTGCGTAAATGTGGCAAAAAATATATTTTTTAAAATATAACTTTTTAAAAACAATTAAGTTTTTACTGGTTTAGTTTATTTAAATAATTTTTGAAGTAGTTTTCATAATCTAGTATGATTAAAAAAAAAAATAGACTTCACACTTTCATGTACATTGGTAACTCACTTATTTTCGTGTGACATGTACATTGATAACTCACTTATTTTCGTGTGAACTTGGTGAATTAGTTCACATTCTAAGATGATTGTGTATAACAGAAAAATATAAGAGAAAAATAGAAAAAAAAATAAGCTCAAACGATGTGAAGGTGAAAAATATGTATCACAATTAGCAAAATATACAACACTACACCTATTGGATCATTGTTTTCATGAAAAGTAAATATGGGGCAAAAATTTCTTACATCCCATCACTTCTGAATTACATTTCATTTTTTTTTTCAAAAATTCTAAAAACTTTTCAAAACAATTTTATATTTTTGGAAAATATTATTCGGAAACATATTTTAGAAAGTCTTTTTCAAAATATAAATTTAATATTCTACATTTGTATTTCAAAAAAGACTTTTCGAAATATATTTTTTAAAAATATTTTCCAAATAAAAATAATATAAAATTATGTTTTAGAAGATTTATTGACCATGGACGAAGGCGATAAAGACCGTGGCCGAAGGCTTCGAAGTACACATATTATTGTTCATATTCTTCTATGCAATAAAATAAGAAATACCTAGTTGTGAATTATCTATGCTCTCGGTATGGAAGATAGTGGACGAGGGAAATGAAAAATATCTGCATGTGATTTGGTTGTGTTTTCTTCCTTTTCTTTGTTTTTGAATTCTGGTTTTTCTTTGCTTTTTCTTAATTTTTGTGAAGAGAAAAGAGTGAGTAGTGTATAATGTGTATAATATCTTCTCTTATGTTATTATACTTCTCCTATGTTTGTTTCTTTTTTCATGATTCTCAAAGTCTTTAATTGTCTCCAAGCTTTACTTGTGAATGAGAATTGTATTATACTGTTGATTAAGGCACAACCAGATTATAATAACAGCGGGATATCTCATAATTAATTTTGTTATAGAATCATAACAGAATAACAAAATACAACATAATGGGCCCAAACTCATTAAGCCCACTACTATGCCTATAAATACAGGTCCAGTCACCTTAAGCAAGGTACTTCTAAAACTCTTATCTAAATTACCTGCACTCTCCACCCAATTTTAACTTGAGCATCGGAGTGTCTGTAGGACCTCCTCCCGGAACGGTAGAATTTGGAGTGTTTGGAACATCAAGAAAGGAGCAACATCAGAAGCGATCAAGGAGCAACTCTAGAAGACATTGTTGTTGTTGGAGCCAACCGATCCCTTGCGATAACATTTTGGCGTCTACCGTGGGGCCGAGATTGACCTAGCAGCAATAGTGATGACGAGGCAATGATGACGATTAGGAATTATGGAAATAAGCAGAACAATCAAAGATTTTGGTTTTACCCTCTACTTTAATTTTTTTTTATTTGCGCGGTCTATATGGATTCCCATTCTTCTCGATTTTTGGTTTGTGTCTTCTTCTCCTAACCATGAATGCAAGATCTTTGAGTCCCTATTCTTTCTTCTCTTCAACAAGATTGACGACATCAAAACCCTAACTATGAATGCATGCTGTTATAAGCCTTCAACTCTCTCATTCTCACAAATCTCTCATCCCCCAATGCAACCTTCTTTTTCAACGCTGCCTTGTACTCCAATTAATTCCCGCTTTGCCATGAACAACAAACCCATCATACACAGCCTGAAAAACCCTGATGCTACAATGATACAATGCATCCCTTTAAAAATTCTTTTTATGTTAAAAGTTATGGCAGGTATTCGATAGTTATTTCCATGTGTTACTGGATCTTCTAACAGTTGGTCAATCATACTTCTTTACGGGGCATAAAGTTTTATGCTAGGAAATATAGTTGTTCAAATGGTCATCATGGAAAACTTGATTCTCCATGGATCTAAATTATCGTGTACCGTTATGCTTTTGGCTTTATTTATTTGATACTTAAGTTGGGTTTACTGTTGTGTTTTATCACAAAAATTTATTCCAAGCTTGTACAATACCCAGTTGTAGGAGAAAAGCAATGTGCTTTTTATATCACGATGATCTTTAACTGTTTATGCATATGAATGCCATATTCTATGTCAGGAATCGTCTTTATATTTTAGCGAATGTTAATATCAGTACGTGGGCTGAATATTTTTATGGTGCATTTGTGTTATCTATACAATGTGGTGGCTTTAGTTGAGCCTTGACCCTTGTCGGTTTCGGAGATGTGTAAGCTAAACTCTGATAGGAGATTTGAAATCGGAGTTTGTTTGCTTAACAAAATTGGCAGAAAGAAGCTGATCAGACAAATAGAGCGCTGCATAATCAACATACACTTCCTAGAGGTGTTGGTTTGATACAAGTGCGATATGCTGACGGTGAAAGGGAATGCCTTGGTGTAGTTGAGTACAAGTTATTTGTGGGCTCACTGAACAAGCAGGCCCCCATAAAGGAAGTTGAGGAAATTTTCTCAAAATATGGCCAAGTTGAAGATGTTTATCTCATGCATGATGAGAAGAAACAAAGTCCTGGATGTGGTTTTGTTAAATACTCACACAAGATATGGCTCTGGCAGCTGTTAATGCACTTGATGGAGTTTACACAATTAACAGCTGCCAGAGCCACTTGTGTGAATATTTGACAAAACCACATCCAGGACTTTGTTTCTTCTCATCACGCATGAGATAAACATATTCAACTCGGCCATATTTTGAGAAAATTTCCTCAACTTCCTTTACGGGAGCCTGCTTGTTCAAAGAGCCCACAAATAACTTGTACTCAACTACACCAAGGCATTCCCTTTCACCATCAGCATATTGCACTTGTATCGAACCAACACCTCTAGGAAGAGTATGTTGATTATGCAGCGCTCTAATTGTCTGATCAGCTTCTTTCTGCCATTTTTGTTAAGCAAACAAACTCCGATTTCAAATCTCCTATCAGAGTTTAGCTTACACATCCCCGAAATTGACAAGGGTCAAGGCTCAACTAAAGCCACCACATTGTATAGATAACACAACTGCACCACAAAAATACTCAGCCCACGTACTGATATTAACATTCACTAGAATATAAAGACGATTCCTGACATAGAATATGGCATTCATATGTATAAACAGTTAAACATCATCGTGATATAAAAAGCAGATTGCTTTTCTCCTACAATTGGATATTGTACAAGCTTGGAATAAATTTTTGTGATAAAACACAACAATAAACCCAACTTAAGTATCAAATAAATAAAGTCAACAACTACTAATTGTTTGGTTTGTTGATCCTAAAAGGCCTCGGCAAGGTGAAACTAGGGTCAGGCCTTTAGAGGCCCAGGATTTGGTCCCAGATTTGATGTACCAGGCCCAAGACTTCCATCCAATATCACCCAAGACGTCTTATGGGTTATCGAATGCCTCCCTCTAATGCTTGGAGACCAATACATCCGCCAAATATGGGGCTATCCACTAATGCTAGTCTTCATGGCATGGGCCACCGATACTTTCAAGATATGGTGAAACGGCATTGCCTATAAATGCAGGCGGCGACTTTGTGGTTTCTCCAATATATTCACAAGTGCTCGTAACACACTATACTGCGCCAAGATTTTAAGTGCCAAATTTGTGTTTGCTTACTTTCTTCATATTAGGCCGCTAGTGGGCCCTACAAGGGATATTATGAAAAAGACTAATATAGTTTACTCTTGGCACGATCTTGTCTCTAAAAATAATCATAATGATGACGAGGAGGATCTCAAAGATAAACCCATGAAACTTTTCATGTATTGATGACATTAGAAGGATTGAATTTCCAGGTACTGGAGAAGCCAACTCCAGTCGATGCTGATGAAACTTTTCTGACATATGTAATATAGCTTTTGACACGTCTCTGGCCACTGGCGAGCCTTTCTGGAACATCTGTGGGAATTAATATCTGAAATAGTATTGTCACTTACAAAGCCCAGTCCTCTAAATCTGTTTCTAGGAGTGGAACCGACGTATCTGTTGCAATATTCACTAATGAATACCTTTTCATATCGGGAGTTCAAGAAAGGCAGTTGCTATGGTGTTATTTTGAAGAGCATCATCATACTTGTATTCATCGGTAACATTTATTATGTTCTCAGGCTGTAACTTTTCTACTTTATGTAGAAACGACCTAACAAATGAGTCGCCTTCACAATGAATTGTCTTGTTGTTCTTCTTCAACCACTGAATATCTATGACATTTGGTTGTAGTTGTTTAATTGTGAGTATTGAAGAAAGGCTAGCAGTGTAGGATGAGTTAAGGATAACTAGCAAAAGCCATGAGACCATCTACCACCAATATCACCGTCCTCAAACCACCAAGGAAACTGATATCAACCATTCAAGCCATGATGACACTCCTCATGAATTCAGATTTATTGTTTGTGTAAAGTTTTTATCGGCAAATGGGGGTGCCAGACTCACTTTACGTGGCTTTCCACTTAGTCTTCGGATACAAGCTGCATGCACTCTGCTACCAACTTTTTGGTCATCATGCATACCTGATAAGGTAGAATCACAAGCACAAATCGAAGCTAAGTCACCAAGCAAGTATGAAGCTGCTATGAGGAGAGAAAGAATATTGGCTTATGCATTCATGCACCCAACAAATCTTGGGGCAGCACATGAGACGATCGCTCAGATAATTCCTCTACCAAAATATGCCTTACCTCGTTTCAACTTTTTACTTTTAGAAGCTTGTCATTATTATAACACATTTGTTCTTTTAAAAGTTTCTGCAGTATCTTTTTAATTTGCTTTTCACAGGGAATTAATGGGCAACGTCACGCATATCTCGATGAGACCTCTCGACTCTCGATCCTCATGGCTCACCGTGAGTATACTTATCAGCTTCAGGTCCTCTTGGCTCACCATGAGACCTCACGATCTATGATCGTTCAGCATCAGGTCCTCTTGGCTCACCATGAGACCTCACGATTCGTGATCATTATGGTCGACCGAAAGGTGGCTTCAGCATCAGGTCCTCTTAGCTCACCATGAGACCTCATGATCCGTGATCATTCAGCATCAGGTCCTTTTGGCTCACCATGAGACCTCACGATCCGCGATCATTATGGCCGACCGAAAGGTGGCTTCAGCTTCAGGTCCTCTTGGCTCACCAATGAGACCTCACGATCCACGATCATTACGGCCGACCGAAAGGTGGCCTCAGCATCAGGTTCTCTTAGTTCACCATGAGACCTCACGATCCATGATCATTACGGCCGACCGAAAGTAGGCTTCAAGTCCAGATCCTCATAGCTCACCATGAGACCTCTCGACTCTCGATCCTCACGGCTCATCGTGAGTAGACTTACACCGAGAGGTGTATAAACATCTCAGCACCACACCGAGAGGTGTATAAACATCTCGGCTTCTCAGCTTCACAGCTAGCTCATCAGAGCTTCATTCTTGGCTCATTAGAGCCTCATTCTCAGCTAGCTCATCAAAGCTCATTCTCAGCTAATCAGAGCTTCATCCAGCTGGCTCATCTGCTTCACAGAGCTTCATCCTCAACTCATTAGAGTTTCATTCTCAGCTCATCAAGAGCTTCATTCTTAGCTTATTTCAGCTTCTATAAGCTTATCCCAACTTATATGTTTATATTAGCTTCTCGGCTTTTTAGTTTCACACCCACAAACTGTGAGGTGTATTATTACAACTTTCAACAACTCAGATGAAGGGAGTTGTCACATCACACTCGGAAAACGGGACACACGTAAATCAAGAAAAGACGGGTGTAAATCCATCTTTATCACTTGTTTTCGGACGACGAGCGCGACAAATCTAATCATTACCTGTTCAATACTAAATCCTCTTCGGTCGTTACTCGCCCTCGAGGACTTGGGAGGCCTATGCACTATACGGTTGACCAAGGCACAACCAGACTATAATAACAGTTGGAGATCTAATAACTAATTTTGTTATAGAATCATAACAGAATAACAAAATACAACAGAATGGGCCCAAACTCATTAAGCCTATTACTACGCTTATAAATACAAGTTCAGTCACCTTAAGCAAGGTACTTCTAAACTCTGACCTAAATTACCTGCACTCTCCACTCAATTCTAACTTGAGCATCAGAGTGTCTGCAAGACCCCCTCCCGGGATGGTGGAATTTGGAGCGTTTGGAACATCAAGAAATGAGCAACTCTAGAAGACATTTTTGTTGTTGGAGCTAACCGGTCTCTTGCGATAACAAAAATAAACTTCAGTGCGTATGAACCCAGTATGTAACAGAGGTGATGAATTGATTCAATTTCCTAAAACTGTATTTCCTGCCTTTTCGCTCGTAAAAGAGTTAAACAAAAGAAAAGAGAAAAAAAAAATCATGCAAGAGTCTGATAAAGTTTTGGGCCGTGGCCCAATATAGGTGGTGCGTGAGGAGGGCTTCTTCCTGCACCTCCATGTACTTCTTGGAGTACCTCCAAATTTTATCAAACGGATCAAAATACCTTTAATATAATACTGTGAAGACTATTACACTCTTTATTCTAAAATTTCATAACATTTTTTCTTCCCACAACTTCCATTCTCGTCTTCCGTTGCGGCATCTCTAAGAACCCCATCGTTCTGTTTTGTATTTTTTTTTTGTTGGTTTCATTCCATCATCTTTCAATAATTCCACATTGGACGAGTATTTGAGGTATGCATGATATATTGAAGGATTTGTAGGGTGTTTTGGGGAATTTTGCTGGATTTGCAATTTGGGATGAGTTTCTTTCCGAACGAAATGAGTTGCGGAATAACACATTCCGCAACTATCCTCCGGATCTGGAGAACAGTTGCGGAACGCGTCGTTCCACGATTTATTTGAAGGTGATGAAATGAATTGCGGAACGACGTATTCCACAACTATTCTCTGAATCCGGAGGACAGTTGCGGAATACGTCGTTCCACAATTTATTTCAAACGCACCTACCTTGCAGGATGTTGTGTCACTGCTGCTTCGCTGCGCCGCCACACTTTCACTCCTTCGCTGTTGCCGACGCACACTACTAAGAAGAACAGCAATCACACTCTTCATCACCTTCAAGCATCACCATCCATCGACCCCTCATCTCTCACCTCCAAAATTTTATTGTTTTATATTTTTTTAGTTAAAGGATAAAATTATAATTTTCACATTTTATTGTTTTATATTTTTTTAAGTTAAAGGACAAAATTATAATTTTCTTAAAGATATAGTTGGTATTTTTTCAAGTTTTGGAGATACTTCAAGAAGGTTTGAAGGAGTCGTGTGAGGCAGGAATTTTGGACCGTGGCCCAAATTGTAATTAATTCTTTTTTATTTTATTTGTTTTTAGTAAGATCAAACTTTAATTTTTTTTAGAGAAAAAAAACATAAAGAAAAACATAAATCAATTTTTTATTTTTCTTGAAAATATGGAAAAAAAAAAACAAACTTCAACAAGCAAATTTTAATTAAATGATTGATTTTTTTTCAAGATTTTTAAAAATAATTATATAAAAATAATATAAAATTTTGCTGTTCCTTTTTGCTGTTCCTTTTATTTTAGAAATAATTATATAAAAATAATTATAAAATTCAGTCAAACAAATATGTAAAATCAATATTTCTAGATATAATATTCATAAAAGCATAATTCATGAAAAATGTAGAATTATATCATAAAATAAACTATCTAACTTGTGTTATTATTAATCTTGACTTGTAAGGTGTTTTTAATCCTTTGCTCAGCTCTGGTTTATCATAGTTTGCTAAATTGATGAATTAAAGGTGGGAAGACATGCACTAACCTACCCGCCCATTTTTCTTAAATTAAAATTAAAATAATTTAAAAAATCAACATTTTATATTATGTTATTTATGAGATCTGAACATGTAATAATATTATAACTTAAATCAATAATACTTACAAATTAAATTTTAATTATTAATTATAACAGAATAATTTAATTTATAAAAATAATAATTATTTTAATTTATCTGATTAAAAATATTAATTAATCAATTGAAAATAAAAAAATATATATTGAATGTGTTTTTAAAATATATGTATATAACTTTTAAAACAATAGAAATATAAAATTAAATAAAACAAAATTCAAAAATATACAATTAAAAAAGAGTTTACATATTAGGTCACCAGCTTATGTGTCCCATCTTTGATGGAAAGGGTTAATATTTTTAATACATTTCATCAAAACAAACTAACCTACCCTGTCTTATTTTTTTGCAAGTCAAAAAGGATCAAACTAAAAAATTTGTATTTGTCCATTTTATACTTGTAGTTATCATTAGATATTTCATAACTATAACTCATGAGTAGTTTTTTCAACATTATCTTTCACTATTGACCACAAATATGTTTCACACATTTAAGTTAATTTTTTCTACTATATGTATTTAAAATTTAAATTTACGAAAATGGAAAATATTTAATAATATGTAAATTAATCTAAATCATACAAAATATTAATTATATTGTCTTATTGGCAAAACAAAAAATAATTAGAAAAACACATATTTGAGCTTATCTCACAGCACATGTTTATTTTTCTGCTTACAATCAATGTTCATCTTAAAGCTAAATTTCCTTCTTTTTCAGTATAAAATGAGTCAGTATATTATAAGATATTAAACCTCAATTCAATCAAATAAAACAAAAATCCAAGCTTGTATTAACAACATTCCTTGCAACATGAACCTAAAAAAGGAAAAGAAAATACATTCAGCAGTTTTTTTTTAACATTTTTTTCAATTTTGTTTTATTATTTTAAATATTTTTAATTTAGTTATTTTATAAAATTGAGTTAATACAATTTATTGAGTGAAATTGGTAAATTGGACCTCGTTATAAAAAATTAACTTAATATAAATAACACACATTAACAACACACGTGATATTATGATAATGTGGTATTCATCAATTTGATGAAATAAATTATATTTACTTGTTTTCTAGAAAAGTAAAAATAAATAAAAAAATAAAAATAGTAAAACGAAATTGAAAAGTTTTATTGCGATAAAATAAATAGTATTATTAAATTAAATAAATATAGAATTAACATTTTTCTTAATAATAAAATGTTATAAGAAAAATTGAAATGATGGATAGGTAGACGTCGTTTTCTTAATGCCGTTGTGACGGAGCTTTCCTGCAGTAACGGCTACTTCGGTTTTCCTTTTGCGGCAAACCCAAAAGAAAGACAATAAAGTAACCCAAGAAAAACAAAAGCAACGACACACAAATCAACGCACGGTTCTTTCCTCTTCTATCAAAAATTCAACTTTTCCAAATAAGTCCGTTTTCTCCGCTTTCAAAAGTACTTTTCCACGTCCATTTCTCCTGCCGCACAGAACTATCAGATCCATGTCCACACATACTAATAATAATATATTTATTATTATATAAATTAATTCCTATTTTTAATTCAAATATATATGAAAATGTTAGTTTCCATCCTTAAATGACATTTTAAAATAATTTTAGTGGCTATTTTGTTTTTGTAAAGAATAATCAAACAAATCTCTCATTTATTGCAGTATCCATAATAAGATCCAGAAGTTTCCTTAGGTAAACAAACAAACAAAACCCTACGTTTAAGGAACCGTTTTTTCAGCTACTCCGTTTCCCATCATTGATCATGTAACGTTATTTCACTTTACGTCACAATCACAACGGAACGGACTCAACGTGAACCTTTGAAACAAAAACGCATAAAAAAGGAACGAAGCGTCCAGAACAATCTCTGTCACCAACTCACCGCCGCTCATTCACACCACACATTTTCCTCACCACACACCTGTCCACGTTTTCGTGGGGCCCACACCCCTTTCCCACGCTATAAATACCACCACCCTCTCTTCTCTCTCTCATTGCAAAATAAAAAACAAAACCTCACAACACAACACCTTCAACACTTCTTTCTTCGATTCTCTTTCTCTCTACGCTTTCTCGAGTCATGGCATCCAACGCATTCTCCGTCAACTCCTTCCTCGTTGCTCTCGTCGCAGCACTCTTCTTCGCCGTCGCCACCGCTCAAGATCTGTCCCCGGCGCCGGCTCCCGGACCTGATGCCGGAGCTGCCGGATCCGTTTCGAGCTCGGTGGCCGTGATCGGAGCTTCCATTGTGCTCTCGATGTTCGCCTTATTCAAGCATTGAATCTGGCTGATCTGATGAGTGCTTTCGGTATATTAATTTTGTTGTGGATTTGGTGTGAACGATATTTGTTGTACTTTATAGAATGATGATTGTGATGAGTTGAGAGAGAAAGAGAGAGATTATAATATAATGAATCATTTATTGTAGGTGTTAGTGAGAAATAAGAAGGATTTTTATATCCTTGTTATTCTTGTTTATTTGTTCCATTTCACTATGTATTATTATTGTTAATATAAATATTCTCCACTATTCTTATAATTCATTCTGTTGCTTCATTTTTACAAGTCAAATTTTATTCTTAGTATGCTTAAATTGGAGATGAATTGAATAGTTCTAGTTAGGACTCATAATATATACGCAATTTCATGCTTAAAAGCTTTTATAAATTTAAAATAAGAATGGATTTTATTTAATTTATTTATTCTTGTAAAAGATACATTAATTGTGTCTTTTAATCTGAACAAAATCATAAGTAGTTTTAACTCGATGGCAAGATAAAAAATCACAACGAAAGCAGCGGAAAATATAAGATGAACAATGACAGAAAAAAAATATATTGTGTAAACGACCACGATTCCTTTTCACCGCGCAGTGAAACGACGTCGTTGTAGTAGGGTCCGCCACTAATCGATTATGGACAAAGAATATGCGGAAATGGTGGTTGAAGAAGTACAAAAGAAAATCATATAAATCTTGTTAGAGTGGAAGAAATTAGCTCTAAGACTTGTGTGTTTTGGTATAAAGTTATGTGAAGAAAATAGAGTTGATTTGAATAATAATGATAATAATAATATATTTCTCCAAAAATGTTATATAAATAGAGTTAAAAATGGAGATAGTTTGAAACATTATTTACATTCCGAGAAAAAAAATGTTATTGACGAAGTTTGGTAAGGTGGGAGAAGTTTAACTGGGAAGAAGTCAAACCAAAATATTCCATGAACCATGTGATGGTTATTTAACCCTTTTTCAAGAATTGTGCCACACACCAAGCTGATTATGCAGTTGCTTAGGCGTGAAGTTCATTTCACACAGATTATAAATTTTAAATTCTCTTTTGAAAACAATATTTATTTGCATAATGATTCATGTGACTAAATAATGCATATAAACATAAGTATATTGATAATTATTTAAACGAATAGATTTATAATATTTTAGAGATTTTTATTGAATTGAATTTTGAAGACCCTCATAAATTGGAAAAAAAATAACTTCTACCTATTTTCCAATAATTCGTATTTTGCATAAAACAACTCTAAAAAATCGTAAAACTAAGATTGAGATTGCAATTGAGATTCTCATGCATATGGAATTAGAATGATTGGATTGGTTTGATAAGAAGTTATGTATTAATATATTTAGTTATGTACAGTCTAAATTAGTAAATTGGGATAATATATTTAGGTAACAGATAGCCATATTATGGATACTTTCAATGTATTAATAAATATATTTTATCAACCAAATTAATGGTGATATCATTTTTGTTGACCCGATTTATATTTGGTAAAGAAAAAATGTATGAGATTGATCATTTAGGAGTTTATAAAGCTTTTAACTCTCATATGTTATTCAAGAAATCTCTCAATTAAATATAATATTTTAAAATGCATAAACCATAACTGATTAAGAGATATATTATCTTGAGTGGAATTTTATTCTACAATATTATTACTTATTTTATTTTACGCTTAGACGAAGAATTTTATATTAGATCTTTCGAATCTTTTTATTAGTGGAGATGATACAATAGACCAATAGAAAATGATTAATTGTATATTTAATTATATAATAGTGAAGATGATATAATAGACTAATACAAAATAATTAATTGTATATTTAATTATATAATAATTTTGAGGTTTGTATATTTATTTAAAACTATTTTTATTATAGTTTTATTTGGATTATGTAATACGTTTTACGTTCAATTATATATATACTATATTATATATTGGAGCTAATTATTATTTAAAATAATTAAACTTTTAACATCTATAAGTAAGTTAGAGGATTGTAGGTCAAAGTAATATTTATAAATAAGGATGTATATAAAATTAGCTACTGACATTTTAAATTCTAAAATTTTCAAATTTATTATTTAACGATAGAAAAATATTTGTTGCTAAATTTTTCTACTTTTGATTACCTATCTAACTGAATAACTATTTCAGTTTAAATAAAATTAGTGATTGAACACAACGGTTAAATATTTTATAAGTAACGATTGAATCAGAGACAAAATTCATTTTAAATTTAATAAAATTCTAAGTCATTAAAAGTGAGTCTTTATATACTTCTATATTTACGATTGAATTAGTGACTTGAATTACTTTTACTTCTTAGTTGTCAATTTGATTTTTTATATTTGGAGTTGCCTAAATTTTTAGTGATTGATTAATAATTTAATTAAACTTTTTATTAATAAATAACAATAGTTACTAAAATACAACTTTTTTATAATTATACATATTGAATTTTTTTTCGAAGATTTAATGATGAATGCTTTAACTTAATACACCAAATTTTCTAAAAACCTCTCATATACCATGCATATTAAAAGATCCACTTTTTACCATAATTTGAACTTCATTGCCTCTATAATTTTTAGCTTTTGTAGAAAATGAAACATCTTTTTTTTTTTCTTTCTAATAACCTATTCTTACATACAAAGACTCTTACATAGAAAGAGTATTATTACATAGTGCCAAATTTCAGCTACAAACATTAGAAAAAACTAGTTTCTAACTTACAAAATGAGGACTCTAATAATTTCTTTCCAACTAATGAAGTTTGTTTAATGATTTAATTAATGAGTTGGAAAAATTCCAAACATCAAAACCAAACCAAACCTCTCACAACTCACTGCCATTTGTTTCCACCACACATCTTCCTCATCACCCACCTGTCCCACGTGTTCGTGGGACCCACACGCCTTTTCAAAACACTATAAATAACCCTCTCTTCTCTCTTTCCTCACACAAAACCTCACAACACTTCTTTTTTTCCCTTCTCTTTCTCTCTACGCTTTTACGAGTCATGGCATTCTCCGTCAACTCCTTCGTCGCTGCTCTCGTCGCAGCACTTTTCTTCGCCGCCACCACCGCTCAAGATCTCTCTCCGGCGCCGGCGCCCGGACCCGATGCCGGAGCAGCCGGATCCGTTTCGAGCTCGGTGGCCGTGATTGGAGCTTCCGTTGTGCTTTCGATGTTCGCCTTATTCAAGCACTGAATCTAGCTAATCTGATGAGTTCATTCAGTATATTAATTTTTTGTTTGTGGATTTGGTGTGAACAATATTTGTTATACTTTATAGAATGATGATTGTGATGAGTTGAGAGAGATTACATATAATGAATCATTTATTGTAGGTGTTAGTGTGAAATAAGAGGGATTTTTATATCCTTGTAATTATTTTTTAATTTCAATTTCACTATGTATTATTATTATTATTAATACAATTTTACTCCATTATTCTTATATTATATTCTGTTGCTTCTGTTGTTCTTGACTGTTTTTTTTTTGGTAATAGTTCAGTCATTTACCTCAAAAAGTGCATATGCTGAAAAAATGTTTTTATTTTTTATTTTTACTCTTAATACTTTTATTATGGTTTAAGTTATTAAAGTAAATAAATAGAAACTAAAATAATGATAAAGAGCATATCTTAAAGGGCCTAAATTTGTGCGAGGAAAAGTGGTTTAAGTAATAATTAAGGAAAAGATAAAGGTTTAAAATTTCGACGCTTAATTTTCTTTTTTATTCTATTATTTATTTAATTTGGTTCCATCGTTAATAAAAGCTTCAATTAGGTTTTCTACTCAATTAGTTATAAAATAGCTAATGGATAAATATTGATGATTTTAATCAACATGTGATACAATTTATAATTAATATACAGTAAAAAAATTATAAAATACAATTTATAATCAATATAATGATAGTTTATAAATTAAGATACTTGGTTATAGGATTAAAATAAAATTACATTATAAACCATTTTATTAATAAATAGTTCTAATAAAAAAATTAGGACAAAACATAATTAATATAAATTTAAATTCAATTGCCTAACAAGCGCGTAACAGAAAAAACCCAAAAATGAAAAGAGCAAAAACAACTACTCAGATTACCTAATTTGTCTACGCATTTACAATTGTTTAAAGTTCATGCAATTTTAATCTAATCTGATTAAGCAATTTTAATTTGATTAAGCAAAGGACAAAAAATTTTACAAAAAATATTCGTAGTTTTGACGTAATATTTAACTTTTGATGACCAACTCCAAAGTTGAAAACTTCACCTATGTTTTGAGGTAAATGAGTTATTATATGTTTTGACTCAGTGCTTTAACATAGCATGATTCATTTTATGCTATGAATTATTAAATGCCCAAATTCATTTCATTATTTAACCAGAAGAAAAATAAATTTAAAACAGTAACTGGTTCTTATGTTAGCCAGTTAACAAAATCAATATAAAAAATAATGAAGAGAGTAATGAATAATGGAGAATATGTATATTAATTGATTAATAAACACTGAAAATGAAAGAATGAACGAAATATAGAAAGGGGATATTGAAATCCCTAGATCTCACTAACACCTACAATTATTATATGATTCACTATATCACAATCTCTCTTTTTCCCTTTCCATAACACACAATCATAATCACATCATCATTCCTACAAACTCAGTGCTTCAAGATCGCCAACATCGAAACCACAACGGAAGCTCCGATTACGGCCATCGAGCTTGACACGGATCCGGCTGCTCCGGCATCAGGTCCCGGCGCCGGGGCCGACGCTGGAGACAAATCTTGAGCGGCGGCGACGGCGAAGAAAAGTGCTGCAACGAGAGCAACGAGGAAGGAATTGACGGAGAATGCTTGAGATGCCATGGCTGAGGAAAGTGTAGGGAGAGAGAAAGAGAATGAAGAAACAAGTGTTTGAGATGCTGTGAGGTTTTGTTTTTGTTTTGTGATCAGAGAATGAAGAGAGGGTGGTGGTATTTATAGTGGTGCGAAAACGCGTGTGGCCGCAAGGGCGCGTTTGGTTTGCCGAAAGAAGCCGAAATTATTGCTTCTTCTCTGCTTTTGAGACTGGTTTTGTTTTGTTGTCCTGAGATTACGCTGTTTCTATTTTTCCAAATCCTAATTAATTAAGTTCTATGATTGAACTAACCTAACTCGTTATTAGTTGAACCCTCTACCAATTTTTTATTTTTTTTTAGAACTCTTTGCAAATATAAGTCAAATTTAAGTTAACCATGTTGAAACCCACCTCATGAAAATCAACTAAAGATATGGGTGGAGGATGTAGTTCCTCCTAATTTTGCATATAATAATGGAAATTAAATTATGTTAATTTCCAATTTATTTTTATAACACATGCCATCTAATTTTAATAAATATTAACACATAAACTTAAAATAAATAAACAATAAAAGAAACTAATGCAATGTTTAACAATTTTATAATAATAAAAATCACAAAAAAAAATCAAATGAAATTATAGAATATTAGTTTTTTTTAATTTTATATTAAGTTAAAACTAAACTAAACCGCATTTTATTTTTATATTTGGGTCGAATTTTTTTTTAGTGAAAAACCATACCTAACTAAGTTGAATTAATCCTAATGTCACAAGTGATTTTGACGACGGACTCATACCTTGATTTCGATTGTTATCCCTAATTATGTGTAATAAACATTTAAAATAAAATACCAATAATATTTTTCTTATTAAAGAATTTATATTTTCTCATGACATTTATTATTATTTATCACTTATTAACGTTATTTGTTTTTTTTTTCAATCAAACAATTTCATTTTTAACTTTTATTAATCACTTTTTTTTCTCTTCAACAAAACAACCAGAACTTGTATTTTATTTCTCATACACATTTTCTTTTCCATTCATTTAATTTTACGAGATTAGTCTAAAAGACACTTCAATCTTACTTTCCTTTGTAATAAATTATAAACACGTTAACAACTCAAAAGGTCAAGCTAACCATTTCTCCCATTTTGAGAAAAGCTATTTCAACCGTTGAATGTTTCAAAATTTGATCTGATGGCTAATACGTTTTTTCTTCTCTTTTCTTTTTCCTAATTTTCTCTCATCTCTCTTCCCTTCTTAGTTAAAAAAAATATATTAATTAAAGTAATAAATAAATGCAACGGTGTAAAACAGCGTTTGCCAGGAAAAGGCATCTAAACAGCGTGCGTGACAGGTTACACAGAGAACTGTTCAAACGGTCAGAACAAGCGACAACGTCGTTTAACCTACCAAACACACAAAAACAAAAACAACTGTTTCTCACAACTCACTTCCATTAATTCACACCTCAAAAACACCACACATGTTCCTCGCCGCACAGCTGTCCATGTTCCGTGGGCCCCACGCGCCTTTCTACACCATTATAAATACCACCACCTTCAATCTTCTTTCACAAAATAAAAACAAAACCTCCTAACACCTTCAAATTCTCATTCTCTTTCTCTTTACGCTCTTTCAAGCCATGGCATCTCAAACATTCTCCTTTAACTCCTTCGCCGTCGTCCTTGCCGTCGCGCTTCTCTTCGCCGTCGCCTCCGCTCAAGATCTGTCGCCGGCACCCGCGCCGGGACCTAGTACCGGAGCTGCTGGATCTGTTTCGAGCTCGTTGGCCGTGGTTGGAGCGTCGCTTGTTCTTTCAATGCTTGCCATCCTCAAACACTGATTTGATCTGATGATTATGGATTTTCATTGATTTCGTGTGAAAAGTATTGGTTTGTTGATTTATGTATAATAGAGAGAAAGAGATTTTACAGAATTTATTATATACTGACTCATTTATTTTAGGTGTTAGTGAGGAATAAGAAGTTTTTTTCTTGTATTCTTCAATAATATTATAATATATCAACGTGTTGCTATCAATTTTATCATTTTTTTATTACTTTTTATTTCTGTTCCTTTTCTTCTTTATAAATAGTCTTTTTTTTATTTAATTGATTTTATAAAAACTGTTTCATGATTCGAATATAAAATATAAGGTTAAATTATTATTTTTTTATCTTTTATTTATTTATAAAATTCAATTTACCCCCTTTGTTACCCTGTGTCCAAAATAAAACTAAATTTTACTTCTCCACTTGATTGTTGGATTTGTTTTGTCCATCTCGTTTCTAGTTTATTAAGATAAGACTATTACAACTCTATTATTCATATTTGGATGATAAATGTCTCAATAAATATTTTAAATTCTAAATTCTGATTTTAATTAAAAAAAATATCTTTATGAAGCCTTATGCTTAATAATTTAACGTATTTAGTTTAATTTTAAATTGTGAATTTTGTTTGGAGTTATTTTAAATGAGAAATGATACTTTCCAGTGGGAAACAACTCTCGTTTGATATGGTTTAAGATTTAGATTATATCAACTTAATATGATTTATTCATAATGAAAATTAAAAAAAAAAAAAGTTGTTCATTCTAATTTTTTTTAAAAAAGGTTACACCAAATGAAAAAAAAAAAAAAAACTGATTTTTTAAAACTAAATCTAACCAGACCTAACACCTTATTTAATAGGTAACCGACACACTTCAGGTTTGAGAAGTTCAGAAACCTCCGAGGGATGAACTGAGCTTTTAGGAAACACCAATGTTACTTCCCTCTTGTCATGCCTGTTAACGTGGCATTTCCCAACTTAGTTTGGATTACGGATTTGTGTGGATTAAGAGAGAGAGAGAGCGATGAACAGAAGAGAAATCACGAAAGTCAATACATAAACAATAAATTCAAAATTAAAAATATAAAAGAATTTTTGTGTCATATTTTTTTTCATTGATCTAAAAATTTAGAAGAAATGTATGATTTTAATTCTTTTATAATTAATTCTTATTAGTAATATATTAATATT
>Ga0099824_1001383_pt1 | contig 33923 bp, 19 predicted proteins | sample SiratrowhiteBW_FD_76837 | JGI IMG/M metagenome (GOLD analysis project Ga0099824, IMG submission 76837) | Root nodule microbial communities of legume samples collected from California, USA - Siratro white BW | ecosystem: Host-associated > Plants > Roots > Nodule | place: USA: California... | reverse complement strand
ATAAATATATATATATATATATATATATATATATATATGTAAAACGTCTAATGAATATAAGTTGATTATATATACTTAAGTTATTTTTAAATCTCGTTTGCATCTTTAAACTTTATGACTTATTTTGCTATTTGTAAACAAATTGTATAAGTATATTAATAAAAAAAATATACAATAAAACTGTAAAAAAATCGATTCAAATCAAACCACAAAACTTAATTTGATTTGATTTGGTTAAACTATATCTAGTTTTTATGACATTTTTAACAAATAATTGAACCAAAATATACGGTAAATATTTGTATATAAAGTTATATAGACATATATGTATATTACTATAATATGTAATAATAATATTAATAATTATAATGTTACAAATTATAATTACAATTTTCTTAGTTTAGAGTTTTTAGTATTCATATAAATTCTCAATATGATTTATTTTATATTTAAAATGATATTATCACGATTTGAATGTTAAATAATTTGGTTAAGCAATAAGTGTCAACGATTGATATATAATTTATATTTGTATTTGATTTTAGTTTATGTGTTTTATAAAATTTACAATTAGTTTAATATTTATTTTCGATGATTTATTATTTTATTTTAGTCCAATTAAATTCTAAACTTACCATATTCATTAAAGGTCAACTGTCAATAAATAATCTAACTAATTGAAATGTAAAAATAAATTGAAAATTAGATTAAAACTGTGATTTATCTAAAATATGTACTTGGAATAAAAAAAAAACAAAAGTAACGGTTTATGAATTATATTGGATAAATATATTTTTTATAATAATTTTTAAGGTAAAATTTTCCCATTTAGTTCTTATATTTAAATAATTTTTACCTTTTATTCTTATTAAAAAATATTTATTTTTATATCTATGTGTATTATTTTAGTAATTTTTTTATTCCCTATCACTTTAGACAGTACTAACTGAAAAAATAAAAAATATATGTATCGAGATTGAAAAATATTAAAACTAATAAAAGTTAAAATGAATACTTTTTAAGTATAGAGGTCAAAAATTAAAATTTTATAATTATAAAAATAAAATAATTAATTAGCCTTATTACAATTAAAAAAAATATAAAATCATTGATAATTGATAATTTCTTAAAAAGCTTTACTCCAATAAATATGTCTAAATTAACTATTAAGTGTTTTGAAAATAATTTTAATTAAAATATTTTTAAAACATTGTTAAAACATAGATAATAAATTTGGTTATTTTGATATTCTATTTGGATAAGAGTAAAATAAATAAATAAAAAAAATCTGAAGGAAATAAAAAAAATAGATGATAAAAAAATGGTCTTTAGATGCATAAAAATTGTAAGGAAATACATGAAAGACTTTCTCACCACTTATCAATTTGTATGAGTAAAAATATATATAAGAATCATACACTTTTTTTATAATTATTGAATGAATTTTTAATTTAATACTTTAAGTTATTATAGTTAAAATTTTATATTTTATTTTTAAAAATCTACAACCATACATTTGTTAAGTTATGCGTGTGTCCACCTTTTTATCATAATAAAAAAAAAATAATTAATTTTATATTAATTATTAAATTCATGTGTTTATTAAATTTTAAAAATTAATAAATATGTACACTAAAATATCAGTTACAAATTAAATTATTTTAAGGCATTATTTATTCAATTTATTTTTTTACACATAAATTACAATAATTATTTTGATTGATTGTTTTTATTGGTTACTTCATAATGAAAGTTTGTTTTAAAAATTATTTAACAAAAATATTTTAATTTTTTTTGTTTTATCTTATTTTTATTTACATTTTAAAATCTAAATTATTTTTTTTTGAAAAATGAATAATTAAAAATAACACGATATTACAATGTAAATGGCTTATTATTCTCTGGGCCAGGCCAGAAAGATGACCACGTGTATGCAGGCACAGTTTATGAACAGTGGAGATTCCTGCACTCGATTTGATCCCATAAATAAATCATGCTTCACTTTTTCCACCAAAAAATAATTAAAAAAAATGGTGGAAAGATAATGTGAATCCTATTCAAACCACACGATCTTGTGACCTTATTTTGGACCGGCGGTGGCGGTAGCGGTGGCCGGCGATTGATAGTGGCGTGGAGCAAGACATGGTACTACTCCTCTTTCCTTTTACTTTACCTACCAAATCAGAGAACAATTATCTCCTTCTTCACATTGGTGACTCGTGCTTCTCTGTTTTTACTGTTTCTGGATCAGTATTCTAGAAGCTTCCTTCTTTCTCTCATACTTCTCACAAATTTCCGAATTCTCTGTGCGATTGATAGGGATTTTCATGCTTTTCTTCTTAGATCGATGCTCTTGCTTTTATTTATTTATTTATTTATTATTATTGTTATTATTGTTATTTTTGGTGTAATTGTAGATTCTCCCTTCATTAAATTGATTTCAAAGATAGAACGTGTTTGCATCTTGTAAGGACTGTCGAGTTGATGAGTTTTATTTTTGACATTTTAGTGCAACATTTTTTGTTTTGTACATATTACCTTGTCAGTAATAAAGCACAAATCTTTATAATATTATTTAATTATTTTGATTATGACCCAATATTAGTTAATTTTGAGGCTGGCTTGTTTCTAGTTGTTGTCTTGAAGCTGCAAGCATTGAATATAGAGCCATGTCTACATGAGATGTATGTATGTGTATGTTTGTAGGTACGGGATGATTATTTATTTAGGTAAACTACTTAGTCGTTATTTATATAACCTTTTGTATAAATACTTATAGGAAAAGGGAACATGTATTAAAAGTATATATAATTTCTCTTTAAGTTAAAATTAACTAGTGTACCTTAGCTTTTGAAGAAACTTAAATGCATAATTTTTTAGCTTACAAAAGAAGTTCAATTTATTTTACTTTTTTTCTTATATGTTTATGAAGAAGTTTATCTCAACAAGACCTTATTTAGTACTTACTGATACTGTAAGATTGACTGTAATAAATTAAAAAAAAAACTTATCTTGACTTTGATAAGTTTCTCCGTCAAACTTTGTGAGGTTAAAGTGTACTTACTAAAAAGCATATGTATGTACAAATGTGAAAGCATATGTATGTACAAATGTGAAAGCATATGTATGTACAAACGTGTCATTGTTTCTTTATCAGTTTTTGGCTTTTTAATTCATGTTAGTATAATAAAACTATTGTGGAATTGTTAGCATGTGCAAATGTGTCATTGTTTCTGTTGGTTTTTAGCTCAGTTAACAATTGTATCTTTTGTCTCTATTATCACTGCAGTGTCTGTTTGTTCTATCTTTTGGTAAGTTTATCTTAGTGACCAGAGCTTTCATCTTACTGTGTTTTAGTGTATAATCAACTATACTGGGTGTTTGAGTCTACTTAGCGTCTATACATTCTCTAGCTGTTTCATAACTGATTTCTGTTACTGATCAGTTAGTATGTTATGTTGTTAAGCCTTGTAAATAGTCATATATCCTCGCTATGGTTACATAACAGTTTATGAGAGTGTATTTGTGAGATTACATATTTGAAGTTTTTGTAACTCATTGAGAGAGTATTTTGTAACTTAGAGAGAATTCTCCATAACTCTTTTGAGAGAGAACTTGTTCTCATTGATAGTGTGGTTTTCTGTGGATGTAGATTGGAGTTTGTTAACACTCTAATCCAACCATGTTATATCTTATGCGTGTTTTGGTTCTTGTTTCTTTTCTTGTTTCTTGAAGTTCTTGGTTTGTTTTTTGTTACAACAAATTTTTGCGGTGAGTGTGGAATGGTAAACCTCTATGGGTATTGCGAAATATGATGTTGAGAAATTCATTGGAGCAATGATTTCAGATTATGGCGGTTGAAGATAAGATCATTTATTGTTCAGCAGGGCTTTTTAGAAGTGCGTGATGATGAATCCAAGAATGATGCCACTATGGCTGAGAAAGACAAGAAAACATTATTAGAGAAGGTTCACAATAATTATTTTAGTCTTCCTGACAGTGTTGAGACAAGGGTCAAAGGAGAAGATTGCTGCATGGATCTGGACTAAACTTGAAAGCTTGTCTTTGGCAAAATCTTTGGTAAACCATTTGTAGTTGAAACAAGCTTTGTGTTCATTCAAGATGCATAGTGAACATCCCGTTAATAAGCAGTTGGATGAATTCAATAAGTTGATTTTGAATCTTGGAGACATTGATGTTGAGATTGAAGACAAACATCATACTGAGCTTCTTTTGTGTTCATTGCCAAAGAGGCATATTCATTTTAAGGCAACTTTGATGTATGGAAGAAAGTCAGTCTGTCTCTCTTGATGAAGTTCAATTAGCAGAGTTCCAAGAAAATGAATGAAAGAACATAGTCAAAGTCATTTGGAAGGGTTGATTCTTAGCGGAAGAGCAATAAGGAAAGAAGAAAGACACCATTGTGAAATGGAAGGCCATCCTAGAAAATATTTCCTGAAAGACAGAAGGGGGAACTCTGAAGTAAAAGAAGCCTCAAGGCTCTAGAGATGCAGCTGTAGTAAAAGACGGGTATAAGTCATTAGGTGCCTTACTGTGTGTAGTAGTGCTATCAATGCAGAGTGGGTCATGATCTCTAGATGCTCATTTCATATGATTCCTAATAGATCTTGGTTTGAAGAATTTCAGAGTATGAAGGAGGATTTTTTCTTGGAGATAACAAGTCAAGCAAGATTACTAGTATTTGAGTTATAAGATTTGGACTATATGATGGAACAGAAAAGATCTGCATGAAGTTAGTCATGTACCTGACTTAAAAAGAAATGTAATATCGCTTGGCAAATCAGGAAAGAAGGGATGTGTTCCAAGGTTATAGAGGAGTGCTAAAGGTGATGCAAAGATTTGTGATTGTTGTGAAGGGTGCGAGAAAAGATGACCTGTATTCCTTGGAGGGTTATAAAGTGGTTTTGTCTTTGTTGTTGCTGAGAAAGAATTGTCAAGAATATAGTTATGACACAAAAGGTTAGGTGATATGAGTTAAAGAGGTTTGTTGAATTACTAAAGCAAGTGTTACTTGCAGATGAGAAACATGAGAAGTTAAGTTTTGTGAATAACACATCTGTGGTAAATCCTATAATGTCAAATTCAATACAGGACAACTAAGAACAAGAGACACTCTTGAAATGTTCATGCTAATCTATGAGTACCATCAAGAACTCTATCACACTCCGGGTCAGATATTTCCCATTAATAATGATGATTACTCAAGGAAATTATAAATATATTTTCAGAAGACCAAAGATGACGCTTTTGAGAATTTCAAGATCTGGAAGTGTCTAGTGGAGAATGAGCCAGGGGGAATAGTAAAGAGATTTAGAACAAATAATAGTCTTGAATTTTGTTCAGAGTTTTTCAGTAACTTTTGTAAATAGAATGGTATAACTTGACATAGAACTGTGGTTGGAACTCCTCAACAACATGCCCTATTAGAAAGATTTTGATATGACCACTTTGGAAGAGTGAGATGTATGTTGCTAAGTGTGAGAGTTCCAAATATCTTTTTGGTTTAAGCAAGTGCACTGTTGCCTACTTGATCAACACATTTCCTACAACTGCTTTGGAGAGAAAGACTCTTGTGGATATTTGGTTAGGTTATCCTCCTAACCTTAAAAAAATATGAGAATCTTTGGTTTTGTTGCTTATGCTCATATTAAGAAAGATAAACTGGTAGTAAGAATTGGTAAATGTTGCTTCTAGGATATATTGAAGAAGTGAAGGAATAAGGGTCTTGAGCTAAGATTCAAGAAGTGTATGATTGTGATGGCTTATAAAACAAAGGTTTTTTTCAAATTCTTGACAATCACTCTGTAATATTGTTGCTCTATGTTGATGACATTTTCATAGCAAGCAATAGTAAGGTGAAGTTGAGAAGGTGAAGACTGAGTTGAATAGTGTTTGAGAAGAAGAATTTGGAAAGAACGAAGAAGGTCTTCTAGATTGAGATCATGAGAGACAAAAAAAAGAATCCATTATACCTGTCTTGGAGAGCTACCTTAAGAAAGTCTGTGATAAGTTTGGAATGATTAACTTGAAACTTGTTTCTTCACCTTTAGCTAGCATTTTAAGCTAAGTTGTAAACAGTATCCTAAGACATGAAGAGTGTGGTTATATGGATACAATTTCATATGCAAACATTGTTGGTATGTGATGTATGCAATGGTTTGCACTTGACTTGATATTGCTTATGTTATGAGTATTATGAGCAGATTTTGACAAATCTTGGGTGAGAAATCTGGAAGACGCTTAAGTGGATCTCGAGGCACTTGAAGGGGTCTCTTGGCAGAGTTTTGGTTTATAGTGGAACTAGAGATAACAACTTCTTTGGAAGGGTTTGTAGACTCAAATTATGTTGGATGTCTAGGTACTGGGAAATCTCTCACATGTTATGTTTTCACTACTTATGGTATTGCTATTAGTTGGAAGGCAAGTTTATAATGTTGTGGTTTTGTCTACCATTGAAGTTGAATATATGGCAACAATAGAAGTTGTGAAGGAAGCTCTGTGGGTCAGGGGTTTTGCTGAAGAGCTGAGAGTTCGCAATCAAATTATAATAGTGCATTGTGATAGCAGTTATTAAAGAACTTTTTCATGAGAGAACCAAGCATATTAACATTAAGTTGCATTTTGTACAAGATGAGATTGCTAGAGAATCTATGATGGCGAAGAATTTTTCAACAAACCATAATTCCTGTTATGATTACAAAAATGCTTCCAAACAGTAAGTTCTATCATTGTTTAGGGTTGATTGGAGATTAAGTGTTGTTCTGGGCTTCTAGATGTTCGTTGTCCAGTGTTAGAGAAGCTTGTTCATGAACCAAGGTGGAGATTTGTTGTTTTTTGGCCCAGTCAACAAGCTGTATCATCTATTTCTAGTATTGTAATATCACCTGTCTATTCTATCAAATGGAGAGTTTATCTTTATGACCGAAGCTTTAGTCTGTAGCTTGTTTCAGTATCATCATCTATACTTGGTGTTTGAGTCTGCTCGGTGTCTGTTTGTTCTCCAGCTGTTATGCAACTGATTTCATTTACAAATCAGTCAGTATGTTATGTCGTTAAGCCTTGTATATTCATATATCCTTGCTGTGGTATGCAAGTGTATTTGTGAGATTACATATTTTCTGTAACTCATTGAGAGAAGTCTCTTTAACTCTGTGAGAGATAACTTGTTCTTGTTGATAGTTTGGTTTTTCCGTGGATGTAGATTGGATTTTGTTAACACTCTAATCGAACCATGTTATATCTTGTGTTTGCTCTATTTCCTGGTTCTTTTCTTGGTTCTAGAAATTCTTTCTTTGTTCATTATTACAATTTTGGCTTTCTTGATTTGTGAGCATTCCCACAGAATTGGCTTGTTTCACATTAGTTTCTTTATCAGTCTTTGGCTTTTCAATTCTTGTTGGTATGAGAACTTCAGTGGAATATATTAAAAGTATGTTAGAATGGACTGTAGAACCATTTTAATTTTGTGTGGATTGGCATGGTTTTGTATTGTGAAGAGGATTGGTAAGCCGTGAGAACATGTTGAGAAGCATAGTCCGTGAACTCAAGGAGATGAGAGATGGAATAGGAAGCACATCTAAGCGGGGTGCAGAAAGCAAGCTTCAGCTAAGTCGAACAAAGTCACATATTGCTCCAGATGTTCTTGCAACTACATTTGAATTTATTCAACAGGGACAATGGGCAAATCTTCCACAAGAATTGCTTTTTGACATAATCCAGAGGGTAGAAGAGAGTGAAACATCTTGGCCTGCTCGTGCTGTTGTTGTCTTCTGTGCTTCTGTATGTAAATCATGGAGGTCTATTACAAAAGAGATTGTCAAGACTCCTGAACAATGTGGAAGGATCACATTTCCTATTTCATTGAAGCAGGTAATAAATTCTTCACCCCTTTCTGCCCTACTCTATTATGTTTCTTATGTTCTTTTCCTTTTATGTGTATGGATAGCCTGGTCCACGTGATTCTCCAATACAGTGCTTTATCAGGAGGAACAAAGAAAGTTCTACATATCTGTTGTACTTTGGTCTGGTTCCATGTAAGTTATTTCATTGCTGACACCTTCCATCCCTTCTTTAAAATTAAGGGATGTCATATTTCTGAACTTTAAATTGCTCTGTAAGAGCTTGGTATTAGTGACTATAAATGTTAAACTTCAAGGACTTACATATGTGTGTGTGTATATATATATATATATATATATATATATATATTGTATTGTCATTTACTTTGTAGGTGTCACCATCATCATTCTGTTTCTTTGGATTTCGCCGTCTTCATATTTCCTTTGTGAAATGAACCACTTGGTATCAATATAATTGTTAACATTAATATAGTGTGTAGCAGAATGCACTTTGCTTGACATAAAATCTTATCTATATATATAACTTAAATGGTGCTTGAATAAGATAGAAATGAACTTAAACCTTTTGATGCAGTCAAAGCCAAATTTTGCTTTGTTTTCCTCCCTTCATGATCTGCTTGTCGGTCCATCTTACTGAAGTTTTGATAGAGAATGAGTTCTTGATATTCTATTTGAGAAGCTTGTTTTGGCTTTAATTGTACAGCAGAGAATGACAATAACAAGTTGTTATTAGCGGCCAAAAGGATAAGAAGAGCAACAGGCACTGATTTTGTCATATCCTTGGCCACAGATGATTTTTCTCGAGCCAGCAATAAATATGTTGGTAAACTGAGGCAAGTTTTTGGTCGATAGAAACCTTACCTTCTTTTCAATTTTCACCTTGCCTCTTATCATTTACGCTGATACTTGATGTTGTGCTTTGGGCAGGTCTAATTTTTTGGGTACCAAGTTCACCATATATGACAGTCAACCTCCCCGAGATGCTGCAATTCAACCAAATTGTCAATCTAATAGGAGATTTCATTCTAAGCAGGTGTCACCAAGAGTTCCAGCTTGTAGCTACCTTGTTAGCACAGTTTCCTACGAGCTGAATGTCCTTTGCACTAGAGGGCCAAGAAGAATGCATTGCGTTATGAACTCTATACCCGTCTCAGCAATTCAGGAAGGGGGCAACGCCCCAACTCCAACTTCTTTCCCTCAAATATTTGATGAACCTTTTTCTCCATCACCAGCAGCGAAAGAAAAAGTTCCAGTCCCTGATTTAGACTCTTCAAGCTTATCAGAGCCACCAATATCGAGCCAAGGCTCAACTGAGCAATTGGCACTGAAAAACAAGGCTCCAAGATGGCATGAGCAACTACAGTGCTGGTGCCTAAACTTCAAGGGTCGTGTGTCTGTGGCTTCTGTTAAGAACTTTCAGCTTGTAGCTGCTGTTGATCCATCACATAACATTTCTGCTGAGGAGCAAGACAAGGTAATCCTGCAGTTTGGAAAGATTGGAAAAGACATATTCACCATGGATTACCGTTATCCACTCTCTACCTTCCAAGCCTTTGCCATCTGCTTGAGTAGCTTTGACACTAAACCAGCTTGTGAATGAGATGCATCACCACCGTTTGATCTTCATCTGCCGAGTTGTTGATTGTCAATCGTGGTGGCATGCAGCTGAAAATCTAGCTGTTCAGCCAGTAGTAACCTTCCCTTGAATCGGTTGTTGATTCTGGAATTTGTTCTATTTGTTATATCCTGGTCGTCTAAAATTAAATTATGTGAAGTTTAATGATTTCTGTAATATATGTTTCCGTTATTCCTCAATCACAAATGTTTTGATTTGTTTAAAGAGCTTAATGGCAATGCATTATTAATATAGAAAACATTACACCATCAATCGATTGAACAGAAATTTGCACGAGAATGAATTGAGGTAGTTATTATAAAGTTTCAATAAAATTGTCATATATGATGATTTAAGATTACATAACTATGTAAATCTTTTTTTGATGAGTGTATAACTTATTTTCTCGTGTAAATACTAAATTCAGTTGTTAGCGTTCTTTGCAGATTTTGATAACATTAAACAACTCTAGCAAGAGCTGAATATCATTACTCATTAACGTGCGCTCATAGGCATGAAATGGTGTACTTCACATATTCGTTTAGCGAGAGCTAAACATCATTCCGTTCAGGTTAATAACCATTGAACCATTGGCGACTTCAGATTCAGTTCTGTTTGAGTTCAACTTGACATTGTGATTTAAATTCATGGTACACAATGCGGGTTTGAGTCAACTTGTCACCATAGTAAACCTGGCCAATAAGGGTCTGAAGCTCACCCCTAAAGGATCAATGGTTCACGTGTCAGGATGATTATATTAACTTATTAAATCACTGAAAAACTTAAATATTGAAAAATAATTATAGAAGGGTTAAATAGAGCTTAAAAGGGTTTTATAAATATTTCTTAAGACGATAGAGAACAAACTGCAGTTTGAGAGTGGTCCTCTAATGATTTAGAAAAAGTTTCAAAGAGAGATTTTCACAAATAACAAAGATAAGAGAAACTAGTATATGTGTAGAACACTAAACAAATAAGAACCTTAATATTTACCTTAATTGATCCTAGTATTAGTCTATATGTAATTCGTTTTTACTAACTTCAAATAATTTTATTAACTTCAAATAATTAATTACAATTATTTTCATTGTCACCTCTTATTTATAAGGACTACATAAAGTTATTTGCTATCTTTTTATATATTTGAGATACTTTTTTTCTCTATTTTTTCAAGTATCTAGTAATTGTTACTTATCATATATATGTAAATAAAGAATTCATTGTTAAGAGATTGTTTTGTTGAGTGAATGTTTTATAAGTAAAGAACATTCTCTCTATATTGTTGATAAAAGTTCTAAAATCTAGTATTTATATGCTTGAAATAGAGTTACATGCAAAACACGTTAATATTTCTCATAGAATCATTAATTGGTTCTGTATGAAAAATATTCTATTTATAAATGTCTTAAATAAAACTATTGTGATTGACATATTAATCTTTTGTTGTGTGTGAAAGATGAACAAATAGAGATATTTGTTATACTTAGCGTTGTTCATGAAAACACTATTTTAAGCATTCAACAAGTTAAAGTTGGTGTATTGTGTCATAACCTTTATAAGATATGTGAGTCCACATGTGATGACTTTTTAAGGCTATTTAATAAATTTTATTGAATCTTTATCTTCTTATAGAGCTTCTTCTTGAACCTTATGTCTTCTCTTATATGAATTTCAAGAGATTATTGTGTAGATGTTATATGAGATTAGACAGTATATTTACTTGATAAAGTAGAACTTCTTATAATGAATGTCTTTGTATTTTTTTTCCTTGTAAACATGGTTTAATCATATAATCAATTTATCAAAACTAGGAATTATTTATTATCTAAACTAAAAGTAGTCTAAACGATTAACATTTATGAGGACCGGATTATCTTAGGTTACATGATTTAGATAAATATATTAGATAAAATTATTTGGTGTAGCTATGAATTTGTTTTAAACTTTATATCATGTTATTTATTTTAAATACAAAAAATATATAAAATTTAATTTGAAAAACACAATTTGGGAGAGGAAAATATTCTAAATTTAATAAAAAAAAACATGAACAAGTTTAAGATGAATTATATTATAACAACATTAAATCTGGTTATATACACCGTCAAAGTGAAATTCTATGGTGAGAAAAAATGTATTTAAGTTGACAAGAAAAAATAAATTAACAAACTCGTGTAAATTGTAAATAATTTGGTATGACTTTAAAGATAACTATACTAAATGTTAATAAATTTAGTGTACACAAAATTTTGATAGGCTTTCAGTTTATTGTAAAATATTAATAATTAAAATCTGAATTATAATGATATTAAATATTTATAATTAGGATTTAAAAAGTATTTATGGTTGTCATGACTCAAATCCAGTCAATCAATTATTTATCACATTATTTTTTAACATCTAGAATTGTCTCACTTTTATATTTTATTTGGATTTGGGTTTGGGGAGAGGAATAAGACTGATTAGAAGTGAAAGTGAGATTCTTTGAATTAAGATAAAGAGAGTGAAAAGTGAAGAAGAAAATAGGGTGTTCTAATTGATACGATGGTAAGATTGTAAATTTATTCTTATAGTTAAAAATAATTTCAAATCAAATAGGATTAATATGTTGGGTATAATTAATAATTTATATTTTTTATTGATAAAATTGTGAAATTATGAATCTGTCATTGAATTTAAAAATAATTTTAAATTAAGTATAATTAATTTCTTGGGTGTGATAAATAAATTTTTAAATTGATGAAAATATGTAATTATAAATTTTTTGTGGGATTTAAAAGTAATTTACAATGAAATTTGATTTATTACTTATAACACTACAAACAATTTGGAATTATCCATGGACAAAATCTATCACTAACATTTAAAATTCATTTTTAAATTACCGCTGAATTAACGAAAATAAAAAATCCATCTTTGACGAATGTTCTTCTTATTATTAAAATTATTACTTTATTTATACAATTTTTACTACTTTTATTAATCTAAGAGCACTTATAATCACTAGATCATAATTTTTTTTTATATTACGATCATTTTTATTATTATAAAAATGTGATTGTTATTATTATAATTACAAATATTTTTATAATAATAATAATAATTATTATTATTGTTATGATTATTGTTATTATTATATTTATTATTTTAATGTTATTGTTATCATTATTGTTATTATCATTATTATTCTTATTTTTATTGTTATTATTATTATTATAATCATTATTATAAATAAACTAAAAACATTATCTATTATTATCCTTCAAAAAGAATAGATACCAGACACAGCAACCAACATAGTTGAAGCCATATTTCTTCTATAATTTTATTATATACATATAGATATCAACAAAATCCCATACTTTTTATGAATTCATATTAGTTGATTTGGATTTCTGTAGAAATGTCACATTCTCCATATAACAATTAAAATATTATGCATTTAAAAATAAAAATATTACAGACCATTACTTCTCAAAAATGGAACTAACCATTACATGCAAAATGGTCTTTCTTAAGAGGTTTTAATCATCAACATTATTCATATTATGACTATATATATGTTTGGAGTCACATATTATATTTTATCTTAAAACCCATTCATGATTTATCTAGTTTAAACGAAATCCCATTAAAGTTTTCAAAATATTCATAAAGTGGTTAGTAGATTTTGGACCCTTATCCTTAATATTTTCTAAAGAAATCAATGATGTATACTCTTATTTTCCAGAACATTCTACATTTGTGTCCGAATATAGACTGATCTCATTTATAATTTCTCAATCCATTACTTGGATAATAGCTTGAGACTACTCAATAATTCAATCATACTAAGATGTGGAGAAAAAATCATTGGTAAGAAGAATAAGAATAAAGTGGTAAAAAATATTCAACCCAAAATGGATAAAATAAATAAAAGTAAAAAATGGTTACAAAACACCAAAACACAGATTAAAAAAAGTCCACAAAAGTTTAGTGAAGAATCATTATTCATATAAGAAAATCAAATAGTGATAACAACCCTCGTCGTAGTAGTTATTATAGTTATTATTATTATTATTATTATTATTATTATTATTATTATTATTATTATTATTATTAAAATTATTATTGCTATTACAATTATTATTATTTATTATTATTATTACATGGTTGGTTTAATCCAAATAATAATAACAAATCGTGTAAATTTCATACATTGATATATAAATATTTATTTTTCAATTCTTATAACAAATATTTACTATCACAAAACTATAAATAAATACTATAAACAAATATTCAATATTCATAGTAACATATTTACTACCAAAAATATTAACAAATATTTATTACGACAAAATTATAAATAAAATATTACCTAATTTCAAGTAAAATATAGTAATAAATATAAAATTAATAATTTTATTTATTAATAAATTAATTTTTAAAGACATATACTATTAAATAGTTTATTTAATTCAAATAATATTAATAGATCTCATAACTATCATACATTAATTAATAAACATTTATTTTTCAACCCTTGTAACAAATATCTACTATTACAAAATTGTAAATAAATATTATAAACAAAATGTTTAACTTAATTTTAAGTAAAATATAATAATGAATATAAACTTAATAAATTCTGTCATTAATAAAAATAACTTTTAAAGACATATACTATTAAATTGTTGAGTTAATCCAAATATGATTAACCGATCTAATAAATCTCATACATTAATATATAAATATTTATTTTTCAACTCTTATAAAAATATATATTACCACAAAATTACAAGTAAATATTATAAAAAAATGCTAAGCTTAATTTCAATATTCATAATAAAATATTTACTATAAAAAATGTTAACAAATATTTATTACTACAAAATTATAAATAAATATTATAAACAAAAATAGTTAGCTAATTTCATGTAAAATATAATGATGAATATAATTTTAATAAATTTTGGTCATTAATAAAAAAATAATTTTTAAATACATATACTATTAAATGATTGATTTAATTCAAATAATATTAACATATTTCATAAATCTAGTACATTGATACATAAATATTTATTTTTCAACATTTATAACAAATAAATAAAGCATAAGCCAACAAATAATAAAACACATAATAAAATGTATCACCACTAGCAAAATGTGTAACCAACATACTACCTCACAACCACTTCTTGCTTTAGTAACACTACTTCATGAACAACCTTCAAGAAATCTAATACAGTTCACACACAACTCTTGGCTTACGAACTCCAACAAAATACACACTCCAAATAGCTCAAAATATAACTCAAATATCTCACATTTAAGAAAATCTATGAACATCGTCTAACTCCATTCATGACCATTTAATAGTCACATCAATTTCACCTACAACCTCACCAATATAACTCAAATATCTCACATTTAAGAAAACCTATGAACATCATCTAACTCCATTCATGACCATTTAATAGCCACATTAGAGTTTCACTTACAAAATAAAATCACCTCAATCCAGCTGACTTTCTTGGCTTTTCATCACACTTGAGCGAGGAACCCTTTAATCGTAATATGCTCCTTCGGCACTTCCTTTTCTTTGTACATGAATAGATCTAAACAATATTCGTACCTTCAAATTATTCGGGTGAACATTACTCACCCCGGTCCAAATAGAGCATTAGACTTTATTTGTCTTTGAAGATTAATTTGAGATGAAAGTGTGAAAATGTGAACTTGTTTATATTAAAGAGAAAGATGGTGAGAAATGAAAAAATTAAAAAAAAAAAACTATGAAAGTTTGTGAGTGATGTGATATGTGTGATTGATATTTTAAATCTTTTTAATTGGTAAAATTATATATTACAAATTTACTCTATGACTAAAAACAATTGAAAATTAAATGTGATTAATTTGTTATGAATGATTGATGAATTATTATTTTTTAGGTAATGAAATTATAAAATTATCAATTATTTTGACAATAGTTTTAAAAAACGACCATTTGACAACAGTGACATAGCAATCCATGCTTATATGACAAAGGGTAAAAAGGTAGAATGATTGTTAGAAAAATTTAAATGATTGAAAGAATTGAAAAAGTGGAAGGTATGAGAGCACCAAATGAGAGATTACAATAAAAGAAAAAAGAATTGGAAGAGACAAAAATTTGAAAATGGCGATCCATACTAATAAATTAGTGTTCTTCATTTGATATGTGCAGGTAGATTGTAATTCAGATCCCAAAACTAAAATCCCTAACATAAATATAGAACAATAATACCTTTTTCCAACCATGACTCCAGTGCTCCCAACAAATCTTTCAAACATTTTACATCATAACCTCATCACCAATTCCCAATCCCGAACAACCACCGCCAATACAAAATTTCACCCTCCGCAACGCAACAACAAACCACCAACCTCCCATGAGACTATCAAACACAAACAGAACAACCATCACAAAAGGAATGCACACCACCAACACCACCACCATTCGACTACAATCAACAAGCCATAAAATACAACCAAAAACCTAAGAAGAACAAGTCAAAATAATGTAAAAAACAACTAAAACTACAATTAACAAGCCATAAAACACAACTAAAAACTCAAGAATGAGCCAAAACAAAGTAAGAAAACAGCTAAAACTACGGAAAGGAAAAGAGAACGAAAGAGACACTCAACCAAATAACCTATTTCACTTTCAACAATCATGTGTCCCACTCGTTATTAAAAAAACGAATATTTTTGACACATTAGTGCTGTATAAGTTGTCAAATGGTTGTGCTGTCAAGTCATGTCAAAATATCCAAACTTTTTTCTTTACACTTGCACTTATAGACTAGGATGCCAAAAATGACCAATCTTCAATCTTCAATATCTTTTTTTCCTTCTTCATTTTTAGTTCAAACATTGAGCTTAGCACGTCTTTATTAGGCCGCCAACAACTTTTATTAGCCGCCAACAACTTTGGTACGAGATATTGATTTATTTGAAGTTACTATTAGCTCGTAATCACATTAGAATCCTGAAAAGAATAACACACAAATTGTGTGTAGATTATATTCTCTAGCAGTGGAATTACATGAACCAATACTAGACAATAGTATCTTGGCATTAGTGCCAATTTTCATCATAGTTTTCCGGTGAAAAGTAAGAAACAATGATGATAAGAATGAGGGAATAAATTTCACACAATGCACATGTCGTTTTGTTAATAAATATAGAACTCTTGAAGCTATATACTACTACTATAGAGCACTAACACATGTAAAACAAAACGTAAATACTTCCCATACACAGAGGTTAATGAATTACTGACGGCCACAATTACTAATGACAATTTTAAGAATATTGAAGTGAAATATACTTGACATTTCGGTCAGCAGTGATTCGGTTTCAGACATTCCAGATGATATAATCACTTAATGAGCAGCATCTTTGATTTAAAACCAGGTTGACTTCATTAACTCTTTCCATAAACTCTCATCTTATAGAAGAGTAGGTGATGAACTCCCTTGAAGTAAATTGAAATGGCTGGTGTGGAATAGGATTCCTGCAACAGTAGTTTACATAGAAAGACAATTAATAAACTTACAACTGTATCAAAGAAATTGTTTCTTAAGGAGACTCACGGTCGAGGTCCATAAACTTTGATTTGCCGCACATGAGTATCCCTTCCATTGAGATGGTTTGACAACACAGCAATTTGCAACATGAAAGTGTTCACAAAGGTATCCCTGTGATTGGTGAAAGGCAATTACAAGATTCAATTAACAAGTATGCTGATATGAAGGAGAAGCAATCCTTAAGTTACATTACATTATTTTGGTTACAACCATTGAGGCTTCATTCACATTATCAATTTTAGGGTAACAATGAAAGACAATCCAGTGGTTCAACAGATGAAATGAAACAAGAACTGATTATTACGTTCATAGGTACCAACAAACACACACCTTCTAGTAGTATGACAAGACAACTTATCCCATCCTATCTAATTTCTCAGTTCACAATTGGAATAAAACATCCTCAAAGCCTTGAACATAAATCCAGATATATAAGGAGTAAGAATTCAAAGAAAAATCAGTAAGACTTCAGCAATTAAAGCCAAGAATTCAGTCACTTCTTCAGAAGATCACCAGGCAATGGGCACAGCATAGTGCCTCAAACACAATTTAATCAAAATGCATGGTCCATGTTGATCTTATCACTCCAACAATACAACAGTAGCTGTATCCTACTAGATGAAGTCAATTACATGGATCACATGACCTTAACTCTATAAGTGGAATCATTGGCCGTCCTAAGTCTGACTAAAAGAGGAGAGTTGTATTAATCCCTCAACAAGACTTGTCAAAACCCCAAATATATTAAGTTAAAAATGTAATGTTAAGAGAAACTAATATAAGAGAGTTTCTACACATTACTTGATATATAAGCAAGTTTTACCTTTTGTAAAAATCTATTTTTTGAGGTTCCCTTAAATTCCCTACAATAAGCTTTCATGTCCCCCATTAAAAACACACACCCACACACAAGGACCAAAAAACACTTACCTAGGATCAACTCCAGACAAGGATAGATAGATCCACCCAGTTGGCTTCACGAGTTCCACGGTCTTAATCTCCTATAAATCTTGCCAAACTCATCATTCATCATCAACCACAACAACCAAATCAACCCTCCCAATCAAACCCAAACCAATAAAATTACCTTCAAGTTGTGAAACCCATCACCGGCACGGATGGAAACTTTGCTAGGCGTGTAACTCTCGTCCAGCTTGAAATCCACGTACAGCACAATTAGCTGCAACAGCAAAAAAGATTAAAAATTTAACACTTAGAAAGCATATTATATTTTATTTGCAAGAGGGGTGTGCTTACTTGAAGTCTAACTTTCTTCTGAAACTGAATGTTAACCAAATGGGGTTGCGCTCCGTCGGATCTGAAAGCACGGAGAGAGTGTGATTGAGAAGGCGAGTGAAGATAAGAGAAAGAGAGTGGGAGCGAGTGAAGGAGTTACTGCCAATAGGTTTCGAGGTTATCGTCACGGAGAGAGGAAACACCGTTACCGGGTTTGCAAGAACTGACGCTCCAAGCGGCCTTTTTCCCCATCTCCGTTAAGTCATCGTCTACCGTCAGCAATTGGTTTCCTCCGCTCAACTTTGTTTCTTCTTCGCCCTCTGATGATTCTGCTGCCATTTCTGAAACCTCAAACAACCCTACCTCTATCCTTTTCCTTTCCCCCCTTTTGTTTTTCAAGCTTCTTCAACTTCTCCGAAGAGAAGCAAATGGGGAAGGATGAATGGAACAAGAGAACAACACAAAAAAGACAGATTTTTTAGTTCAAGTTTTTAAATTTTTGAAGACTGAAATTAGGGTGTGGCAGTGAAAATTTAATTTTTAGCTGTACTTGTTCTATATGGTAAAAAAAAAAACTTCAACGGTTGGTTTTAAATTTAAAATTAAAAATAACATATTTGGATAAGAAAATGATTATAATAGTTTTTAAAAGATTTGATTTTTATTTCAACTTAATTTTCAAAAAGAAACAAAAGTGTTTAGTTTCACTTTTAAAACGAGAGGGAAAATCCGCAGCACTCTTAAAATGATTATTAAAAGAACTAATTACATTAAATAAATTCACTTTTCATATGTAATCTGGTTGATTTTATACATAATGTTTTTCAATTCCTGAGGGATCTACAGAGATGTGCATAGAATCTTCAAGGGAGGTTCTTCTGGGCTATATACCGTATTAAACAATGGTGTTGGGATCAGGGTTTTAGATCTATTGTTTGCTCTACAACTTGTGAAGGAACACTTGCATCTGAACCAACGATATAGCAACGAGGCGTCCCTCATAAAACGCTTTATCGTTTTGCATAATAAATGTATTACCAATTGGAATTGTTGAGTGAAATATTGAAATGGCTTGTTCCTCTCTTCTTGTCCTGTAATGTGTATTTGAATAATTGAATCTATTAATCTATATTAACATATTCACAGTCATCACCATTCGTTGTCAGACTTTAGTATTGCCACAAAATATAAGATAGACAGAGAGTGTGACATTTGAACAATATAAACCATTCAAAATATCTACCGAAGAATCAGTTCTCAAAATATAGTTTAAAATATACAATATCAAGTTGAAAGGTAGGTCAATGCCTTATCAACGAAGGCTGTTCCTATAACTACACAATTATCTGCTCTATCCCTGACTTGACATGCTAAAATAACTAGACACCAGAAGAAAAAAAAAAAGTCTACTTTATGCAGTTAGCAGTTACTGAACAAAATTATGCAGCAGGCTACAAATGCTTCAAGGCGAAATTGGCATCAAGAGCAAAAAGGGTTGGTCTATACTCACCACAGATATTAAAAGAGCCTATCTAAAAATCCTATCTGCCATCCAGAAATTCAAAATGTCTCTTATCAGACACATAATCTGTAGTCTGGAGGGTATATACAAAAGGTCAAAATGCATGGAAACTCATTTTCATCTACTGTTTTTTGGTGCAACTGAACTGGATTTTGAGAAGATTGACAGCCCCTTCAAAATGGAAGATTTCTTTTTTGATTTCTTTTCTTGATAGCGATTGGCAGATTCTTGAGAGGCATTGAAATTTGGCTCATAAAAGTCTTCATCCTTAAAATTGCGATCCTCCTTCAGAAGACGTAGTAGTTCAAGTGCATAAGCCTTTGCCATATCACTTCCTGTATTGGAGATGTCCACAAGAGAAGGAATAATCCCCTCATTCATAACCATCTGACAGTATTCCTCACGTTGAGAGCATAAAGAGAGTAGAATATGAAGTGCCGGTTCTTTTTCCTCATCACTGCCAGTCCCAAGTATTTCAACAACAGAATATATGCATCCTGTTGTTTCAACCACAGTAACCCTACCCTCTTCAGTATCACAAAGGTTTTTCAAAATATGTATACAGTCTCTCGAAAGGGTTTTGTCTTCAAAAAATGGCAGTACTTTTGGGATGCATCCGAGAGATACCATGTAGGGACAAATTTGAGTATTGGATGAAAAATTAAGCATTATTTTAATAGCTTTAACTTGGAACTCTTTGCTACCCAAATCAAGGATCTTTGAAATAGAAGTGAGTACAGTGGAAGCTGCAATGTCTGCTTTCTCATACCAATTTCCTGCCAGCTCTCCCATTATGGTAAGAGCTTCACCAATCACCTCTGTGTCAAGAAGAGTTGCCAACATAATGCATGTATCTTCAGTTAAATTGGTCATACCATGGCTACATGAAAACCACAAAGAAGTCATTCCAATATCAAAAACAGGAACAAAGATAAAGCAGGACGGCATTTTTAAATTAACACTTTTTTCCTGCTTTAAGGAAGCAAATCCATCAAATATCCGTTCCGAGTATAAATATTCAAAATCAAAAGAAACGATAATCTTAATGCATTGGCCTAGTACTTGGAACGAGTTTTAACATCGAAGAAAAGCTCAAGTATTTTTTTTTTCCTTGTTACTCTACACCACGTAAATCTTGCTTTTCAACTGATAATTGTTAAAAAGTCCATAAAACTCACAAAGTAACAAATTAAAGCAGACAAATGTAAGCTAATCGCAATAACCAACAATGAACCAAGAACCAAATTGCAAGGGAAAAAGAAATTGTACCGGCAGCACTTCATAAATTCCAATAGCAATTTAGTTCCAGATCTCAGAGCTTTTACATCATGCCTCTCACAGGCAGTGCTCAGAAATCTCGTGAGTGGCTCAATGAAATTCTCAGATGGCACAGAGCAAAAAGTATGGTTATTGCATTTGAAATCTAGTTTTATATCGTCAATGAGTTGGCATTGAGATTCCCATTGACGTTCATGGAGTTTAGACAAACGCATCAGGTCAACATCATGAATCCGTGCATTAGATTGATGCCTGCGGGAATTGGCACTGGTCTTGTTCAATATCAAATTTAAGCCATGATTGGCATTGGCATGAGAGGAATCTGAATTATAACTGGTCTCTAAAGATCCAAGTGACATGTTACTAAGATCCATTTGGAAGTTTAAATCATACAAAGAACTTCCAAAACTCTTAATCGAATTGGAGGAAGCTTCCCATGAGTGCAAATGTTGCACTTGTCTACTCGGGTCAGGAATGGAGACTCCATTAGTTTCACACCACTTTAAGATTAGGTCCTTGAAGGCAACATTTGGAGTCAATGCCATATGATCCAGTTTCTTTTTGGTTTTTGGGCATATAGTATTACCCTCATCAAACCACTTTTGAATCCACATCCTTTCATATGTTTCTCCTGAAGCAATGATAACAGGGTCATAAATCAACCTTAAAGATATTGGGCATGTATATTCCTCTGGAGGGGTAAGTCTGCCCAACTCATTGGCATGAGTTCTATACTGATCATGGTTCAAATCTGGGTCTGAATTGACATGAAGGATGCTTTGAGACTCGTGAACTGAGTTCCCAGTTGTGATTGGTCCTTCACTTTGCAAATAGACCTCAATTTGTTCTCCGGTGATTGATTTTTTGTGCTTTAGCAGGAGATACAAAAGATTTTTCAAGACAATCTCTTTTGTCTGATCATTTGGTCTGGCTTGTTTTAGCAACTTCTGAATAGATCGTTTCTCTGTTATGATGGCCGATGAGGATGTAATACTAAGTCTTGCTGCTACAAACTGAAAATGTTTTACTTCGGATTCTTCCATTGAATCATTATCTGATGTTGAAGAATCTTGCTGGAGCAATTGTTTCAAAACCTTCCCAGCTGCTTCTTCAGCTGAGTTGAGGACAAATGTAACACACTCAAGATCACCAATTAGTCGAGAAATCTGCAAGAGACATTGCAATGCCAACAAAAAGCATTAAAATGAAGTTCGAAATAAATATACGATGTAACAAACAGAACAAGCCAATGCAGTCAATAAAATAAAACAAAATATCATATATTTCAGAGCAACAACAATGCGGCCATCCACAATATTCAACTATGAAACAAATTCTTCAGCATTGCGTGGATATATTTACTTTAATCACCGAATGGATCTTATGAATTATGAGAAGTCATGTAGGCATTTAGCAGTACAAGACAAATAAAAATGGACTAACCTCTACAGCCAACATGACCGGAACCATATTCAGAATCTGGACTAAGTTTTTTACCATCGATTTTCTTGCCTTCTGGCATTTTGAGAGTATGGAATCACCTGTCATTGCCTGAAAGTGATATTAGAACCAACTGAATTAGCCGGCTACTACCATAATCAATGAATATATATCATATGTAACTGCAGTTGCTCAAAAATTTTCTACGCATCATAATAATTGTTTCTCCATATCTTTGCTCAATTGGATGTGATAGTACAATACAACATACGATAATTTATTTAAACTGTTGCAAAGAAGAAATATATCCCCCTTCGCAAATTGTTTATACATATTACAGAACGCTATATAGCTTCATGTAGCTGAAATAATAAGAAGAACTACACACCAGGTAGAGTTTACTAGATTCAGAGCAGTATAGCAGGAGTTGAGAGGCTTTATCAATTGCACTGTTGAGCAAACACAGAGCCTGCATTCCGCAAGGGCGTGCTTCTTCTATACGTGGAATTATCGGCAAGATTCTAGTAACTAATTTCTTGAGTTCCGTGCACATTGCACGATGCACCTTCAAACACGAATTACAATAAATAAAATTCTTAGTTCCAATATGCAAAGTAGTTGAAAAGGAGTATTATTTTTAACACCCCAATAGTGCAAATACTCATTTAATACCCCTATTTTTTTTTTCTATCTATCTATCTGTCTATTTTTATCATATAATATCACCTATGATATTTATCACTTCTCTCTTCACTATTTATTTCTCCGACAGGGTATAGACTTCCATTGGGGTGTCCACCAAACATTCTTCTTTGAAAAGGCACCCACATATCTCAAAACTAAAAGTCAAGCTATAAAGTCAGCGCCTTTTTCTTCTAGATAGAACAAATACAAGAAGAAAAAATAGAACAAAGGCAATTAATTTGAAAAGTATAACTTAGTGATTGACTGAGTACAAGGTTTATATTCTTTGAATCAAAATTGAATCCATTCAAAACAGTACCAGTTTAATAAGAATTGAATGGAAAATGTCAATAAGTGTCCTAAATATAACATAATTCAATTCAATTCAATTCTTCCCAGTACCTTAAAGGAGCAAGGATTTGGCAATGTCTCTACCAGTTCAGTGCCATCAGTTCCCATTCAGGAGAGAGTATCCTAGGCTACAAAGGGAAAGAACATTAAGCTAGTTAGTTCACTTCTTATACAAAATCATGCATAGAGCTTTAAAGAGAAATTACAACGTGTAAAGAACCAAACTCCTATTAATTTATGGTTATCAGCGGTTAGGGTAATACCTTTTCTGCAATATTCAAAACTATTTGCCAAAAGCTAAGAAGTTACTACCACAAAAGAGTTCCCCGGGTAGTATTAATCTCAAAACACAGTAAAACCCCCATATGGAAAGTAAGCATAAGAAGAGAAGATTTAGGGATTCAAGTTGGGATATTCCAGCCAATAAAGTGAATCTATGGTATCATCATTACCTAAACGATACTACTGCAAGTCTACAAGTTTTCCAAATCGTATAAATGAACTTAAACATATATCTTAAAGCCAGTCTGGAACATGAAAAAGAGAGAAAACACATAATCCCTTCTATGAGATGACATGAGTTTAGTATATTGGAAACAATTTGAAGATAAGATGAAAATAGAATGTGAGGGTTGAAAGTAATTTGGATTACACAATAGCAAAGAAAGAGGGGGAAATGAATTACCCTCTATAACGAAGAAGATAAGAAGAAGCCTTCCAACAGAGCCAAGTTGATTAATTCCAAACCATCATCATCACACACTCCAAACATGCCATTACCCACCATCAATAATTAAAAAGGCTTTGAAACAGTAAAGCCACGAGGCATCAAATGAGCACTTGTTAAAACAGCAAAATCGCCACTAAGTTGATCATGCGAAGGAGAATTCAAAGAGTTCACAGTGCTTGCGTGCAGCTCAACCATTGAGAAGAAGCACCACGAACAACAAAACGCAACGGCCCCTAAGAAACTTTATTAAAAGTGAAGTGTAGCACGTGTGGGAGTTCATAATTATCTTTTCTTATTATCTTCGAAAAAAAAAAAAAGTCCTACTTTTGCTGAAATTGACGATGTCCTTCCCTCATAGGTGCTAAGTGCCCCACCCAACAAAAAGATCAAAAAAAGCAGAATTTATGGTGATTAAGGCCTATTCAATTAGGATAACAACCCACTAAAGGAAAAATATGAAGAAAGGAAGAGATTATATGTTGAGTGAAAGCGAAAAATGGCACTGAGAATAGAATGAAGAAGCGTTGAGTTTGAAGGAAGGAGGAGAGAAAGAGAGAGGGTATGAAGGAAAATAGTATTAGTGAAGATATGAAAATGGTGGTTAAAGGATGTGATTGGTGGGAAGGAAAGAAGAAGGAAAAAGCGTCGCAATCCGAGTGGCAGTGGCTAGTTTGACCTGCGATGAAGACACTGCAGTGCCCTCAACAAAAGGCCACCACAGTAACTATTATTATCACCTACCTGTGACGGCTGTGATTGATGTGGTCCGTCCACCTGTCACGAATTCCCAATCCCAAATAAGCACTTCCCAATATTAGTGCTAATCATGTATTCAAAAAAATTAAACTGTATGTAAAAAATTCATTGAATAATTCATGTACCATTCACGAGTTAATTTTCTTCAAAATAGCATTAAATTTGTTTAAGAAATGATTATTCCATCTCATTTATAAATAAAAACATCTCACATGAAGTATTTTTTGGGTACAAATAAAAAAAACACAAACACTATGCAAAAATTTTCAAAAAAGACAAACCAAGTGGAAAAACCATGAATATAGATATCCAGAGGAATCACTATTTCAAACAAAAATAACTCATCTTACATGAAAATATGGAGTTTTGAATATTGAAAATAAAAGTTTTAATATTTTTCAAAAAGAAAGTATATAGGTTATCAACATTTCACTTGTGTTCCACTCAAATATCATTAAACATGAGTTGTGTCTACAATGTAAATAATAGATCCAATGTTGGATCAATTATCAAATAAAATATTTGATTCACCCATTTCTAGCTTATGCAAAAATCCAAAACAAAGATGATGAAGTTTTGAAAACACTTAACCATGTATAAAAGACTCAGGTCATTGTTCTCCCCCAAGAGAATGAAAGATATTGCCTGAAGTTTATCAACCTCATAAAAAATTTGTCAAATCATCTTTCTCCGCGATTAAAAAAATATTATTAAAAATAAGAATAAAATTACATGATATTTCAAAAATACTGTGATTACTCATATTAATATTAATTTTTTTTCATATACTCAACTTCAAAATAAGTATTTATAACTGCAAATAAAAAATGTACAATAAAATTAATTATAACAAATATAATTTTACTTTTTTATTTAATAATAATATTTATAAGATAGTATTTATTTAATAATAATTATTATATTTTTAAATATAAAAGAAGATATTTCTATGCTAATAAACTAAAAAATGGGAGAAAGTAAATATAATATATATATATATATATATATATATATATATATATATATATATCACATAAACAATTATATACATAAAATTGTAGGTAATTTATATAAATTCTCAATCATAATGAATTATAATATCTTGATAAATGTTCTTATGATCAGAATATTTTATAAAAATAATATTAATTTTATTAAAATAATATTAAAAACGATAAAAAAAAAAGCAAACTATTTAATTCAAACAATATCATCTTCTTTTCCAAATTCTCTTCTTTTCGTATTTCATTTGAAGTCAAAAGGTGTCCTTCATGATAATCTGTGGACATGCCATGGCCCCCAAAAGTACTACAGTACAATTAATTATTGACTACTACATGAAAGAATAGTATTTATGTTTGAAAAAAAAAACATATTTACAGCTAATTTTAAAAAACAACTAATTTTAATATGAAATATTGAATTGAGATATTTAATTAAATATAAATTAAATTAATTAATAAAAATCAAAATTATAGAATGATTATAGAGAAAAAATTAGTTATCAAAGTATTATAACTCTTATGTTTAAGAATCTATTCTCGATACACTGTTATTCAAAATATAGAACTATTTTTAATAAAGAAGTTTTCAAAAAGCTCTTTCAAAAATATGAATTTATAAGAAAAAAAGGAACCATTTGATAATTCATTATATTAATATTTTATTTTTTAAAATTTAAATTATTAATTTATATTATTATATCATCAAAAGAAAATTGTTAAAAAGTTGTTTTGTTTTAATGAATTGTAAAATTTATATTGTTGAAATATTTATGATGCAGTCATATTATTTTTTTCATTTTTTCCGGTCATATTTAAAGTTGGTTAAGGTTGAATCTGTTTTTGTCAAAGTATTTTTCCTAATCCGCTCACATTCCTTAGTTCAAACGGGTCGTTGGATCACCTAATTAAATAATAAAAAATTACGTGAAAAATAAGATAACAAAATAAAGCCAAACTAAAATGAATAATATAAAAAAATTTTAAACTATAGAATTATATAATATAAAGTTATAACATTAAAAGAACTAGACAATAAATATTATACAATTTTTTTGACAGCATAAATTATAGAATTAAGCTCATAAAAAAACTAAAATTCTGTGAAGTAATATAAAGGTTTGTTTGGATTGTTTCGGGTTCTAATGTTCAAATTCGACACCTAAACATAGGTCATTTGTTTTCTAATTTTATAATTCAAATTGAACTCATAATAAACCAAACCAATTTTTTCTCTTTAACTTGATTTAAATTGATTAGGTCATTAGATTGATCCAAACTCATATGTACCACATTGGTCCGATATCATTATTTTTGTACCTTTACTTTTTTCATCCAATGTTTAGAATTTTTCAAAACCATTCAAATTAATTTTTTTCTCACTCATTTATAGTTATTTGAATAATTTTCTGATATTTTTTTTCCTGCTTTTATATATTTTTATCTTTAAATTTGTATATAATAATTTTTCTAAATCCTTTTTTATTCGAGTATATATTCACATAAATTTATGTTTTAATAATGATTTTGTATACACGCGAATTGGTCATGGGATATTGTATGTATATTTTCGTCAATCCGTGAAAATATTTATAAATATTATGTATATATTTATATCTAAAAAAGTGGAATGCAAAATGATTATCATTCATTTATTTAATTAATTTCATTTAAACTTGAGCTAAAACTTTATTTTTCCCAAAAGGGCATCCGACTAATGCCCCTTATTAAGAAAAGATTTGTCCTGATCTTGTATTATATGATCACAAAATCCTAAAACCCCTAATAACCTATAGTTAGCATACCTTATCTCAGCATTTTAAACTACAAATTAACACCATTTTAAACATTTTTCTAAGCATTCGACGAAAGCTGTTGTTGTCGTAAAAAAATTGGCTCGAATCTATATAAGGCACACAGATTCTATATTAGATGTGATTATTGTGTTATGAAAACTTGACGTCCAACATGCCTATTTATTAAAAAAAAAAATCCAACAAATTTGAGCTTTCAAAAATTAGTATCTTCTTATTTTTATAAGTTTCTTATATTAACTTTTTTTTTTTCATAGTTACTTTTAACACAAGTTTAGATAGACTTTTATAAGAATGAGAACTGAGCCAACATAAGAAAATGACGTCACTTTTAATGTTAAAGACTTTTGATACAGGGTCAAACTGTACTCACCCAAGCTGCAAACCTTCAGCTCTGATACCACTTGTTAGAAGAAATCTGAGGAGGTAAACACCAGGGAGATCTCACAAGAATAAGAACTGAGCCAACAAATAAGAAAATGGCGACACCTTCAACCCAAAACCTTTAAGACATTAGGTTTGCGGGTCTTCTTTCCTATATGGTGCTAAACTTTCTTATTCCTATCCAAACTAATGTGGAACTTAGACTCACATTTGAATATCTAACATACATAAAATAATTTTGATACTCAAGTCAATAAAAGAAAATAATGATATTTTAGTTATAAAAGAGTTATTTCCTTTTATCTTAGTTTACGTATTTATTTATATTATCTAAATTAAACTGATAGGTATACTAATGATATAATCTAAGTTTAAGTAGACCCAAATTTAGTATGTGATTAACATTAAACCTAAAACTTAGGTGATAATGTTGATATGTCGGTATATCAAACTTGATCAATCTAAATTGACATACCGAATAGTATAATTACTCTTAAGTTAAATATATATTTTTTTTCAGAAACTTTTTCTATCTCCACTTATTATTCACAATATTGGTTCATACTTTATACTAGATTTGTTATATATGACATTAATGATCCATAATCCATAATCAAAATTGTAATACTTCAACTCTTACATTCATAAAGTAAAATAAATTATGTTCTAACGATCAATTATAATTTTTATTTAGTGATAAGAGTTAACATCATGTTTCAACAAAATTAATACTTCTAAACTTTTCATTTATATATATTTTAAAATTATATTTCTCCAAAATATTTAAAGTCTTATAGTATACATCTTAATATTTTTATTAAGTTTTAAAATACATTTGTAATTTTTAGAATAACTTTTTATTAAGTATATATTGATATTTTAAACTTGTAATTTTAAAAAATAACGTTTCAGTCTCTGCCCTAATATTATTAAATATCAATTTATGTGACAAAAATGATAAATCTTTTTCTTCATATTGCTTATTTCCATTATACATTCTTATCATTACTAAATATTCAATCGCGTACTTGTTTTTCTTTTAATATTATTTTTGACAATTTTAAGGCATAAGACTTTTGGATAGAGATCTATTTTAAATTATAAAGATTATAAAGATCAATTTTAAATTTAAAGGAATAAACAAAATTTAGTTCAAATTTAAGGAATTAAAATATATTCAAGTTTATTATTATCTAGAAGCTAATAAGTTTATAATCTATAACAATATATGATGCGATAATTTTGTTATACATTTTATGTTACTTTTTATCTTTAATTATATTTTTAAATTTTAAAACTTAACACTATTATTTTATTACATATATGATAATAAAGAAAAATAATACTGAAGATATACTCACCCACCTGCACACCACTATTTTATAATTACATTTTCTGTTTTTCTTCCTCTTCATTTTATATTGTTTCTTCAAATTATAGATTTATATATATATATATATATATATATATATATATATTATTTAAATAAATATATGTAAAATTAAAGTTAATATAAATATTAAATTTTAACACATTAAAATAATATAATAAGAAGATGAAAACACACATTAAAAACATCCCTGTTTTCCCTGGTTAGATTTCAGTTTAAAAGTCTATTCCATTAGTTACACGTAATTATATGAGATCGAGCATTTTGGTTTCACACACACATATCCGTAAAATTACATGGTCACAATCATAGTCTCTGTTATTGCTTATTTGTGATTTTGCATGAGTCTTGTTAATTGAATAATAACCACTGCATTCCTACCATACATACCCACATATTTGTTTATTCACTTCTGACCCTTTCAACACTAGAGGTCTTCTCAGACAACTTTTTGGTCTTTTTCTGTCTCGTGATCTTTGATTCAAACTGTTTAACTGAACACGACACCAGTGAAACCTCTTTGATGTCCCATGCTGTAAGTTTCCGCGTTTCCTCCTTTGTTTCTACAGAAGTGGGGTACGCGGCTAGCTGCTAGAATCATCTTTCTACTCACATACTCCAATTCTGAGAACTTTTCTGGTGAATATAATTTAAAAACAAGAACCCTAGAAATGCTTAGGGTAGGTACAAGCAAGGTCTGCCGGAAACATTGACTAAGAGTCCGTCCTGGCCCTGGATGTATATATATAAAATTCATAAATAATTATTTATAAATTTAATTCATAAATAATCCACGAATACATAAGTAATTTATTTATGGATTTCCTACTAATGTTAATAATCTGTAAATAATTATTTATAAAAAAATTCATAAGTAATTTATTTACTAGTACATATATGTAAGTAAAGTCTATATACGTAAATAATTATTTATAAATATATATTTATAAATAACTACTTATATATTTTTTCGTAAACAATATTAATCATTAATATTATTATTTATATTATCATTAATATTAATCATAAATAATAATTTACATATTTTTTCATAAACAATATCAATAATTAATATTATTATTTATATTACCAATAATATATATTACAAAAACACTTTGACTCTTCTTTATAAAGAGACTTCTTTATATAAATATCTTTATATATTCTTTTTTTACAACATGACAAAAATAAGTTATTAACATGTGGGCAAATTTATGGTAGATTAACTTTTATATTATTCAAACTTTATGATATTCTTGTTTATCTTTAATATAGATTTTTATAATGAGGATATGAACTAGATAATGATAATTCTGCTCTGTGTTATCTTGATTTGATTCATGTATGAATGTTGCTATTTGTAATGTTTTTCTGAACTTCTTTAAACTTTCTTTAATATATGCATTGCTATTTTGTAGCTATTATTTTATTTTATCTTTTTACCAACTTTATGTTGATTTTTCTCCACCACTTTATTCTAAATCTTCTTGCCAATGATTTTATCTCTACACCTTCGTATGATTATTGAGTAGTCCCATGCTACTATCCAAGTAATGAATTGAGAAGCTACAAATGAGATCAGTCTATCCGGGGCACAAATATAGGATGTTCTCAAAAATAAAAGTATACATCATTAATTTCTTTAGGAAATATTGAGGATAAGGGTCCAAAATCTAAGAACTACTTTATGAATCATTTTGAAAAATTTAATGGAAATCTCTTTTTGAACTAGATAAACCATGAATGTTTTTCTGGGATAAAATATAATATGTGACTCCAAACATTTATATAGTCATAATATGAATAATGTTGAGGGTTAAAACCTCTTGAGAAAGACATTTTTCCATGTAATGGTTGGTTCCATTCTTGAGGAGTAATGATGTGTAATATCTTTATTTTTGAATACATAATATTTTCATTGTTATCTGGAGTATGTGACACTTCTGCGAAATCAGTATCAAATAATATGAATTCATAAAAAATATGGGTTTTGTTGATATTTATAGGTGTATAATGAAATTTTGGAGGAAATATGGCTTCAACAGTTTTGGTTGGTGCTTCTCGTATCCATTATTTTTCAAGGATAATAATAGGTAATGCTTCTCGTTTATTTATATAATTCTTTATGGGATTAGGAGTGGTTTGGAGATTTATGGTAAGAGGATTTTGAAGGGTTATTAATTTAGAAGTGTTGGCACTAAAATCTTTTGGGGCGATAAGAATGTTGGTATATTGTAATGGGATATATCGGTTGGTAGAGATTAATGGATTTGGTACGGGGTTTTTTACCACTTCTGCCAAAGTTGAATATTTGGAAGGTACCCGTGGTCTTAAAAGTAATGAAGATGATCCATGGTGATCTTTATTGGTATTTATGAAACTTGTTGCTTTAGTTGATCTCAGTGGGAGACCATCTCGTTGAAATCTGGAAGACAATATTTTTCACCTTTTATACATTCTATTTCAAAATCAAAACAGGATAATAAAGTTTGTCATTTGGAAAATATATGTTTCAAACCAAATTTTAAACATCTTTTGTTAGAGCACTAGGTGTTGATTTGCAATCAGTTCTTATTAAAAACTTTTTATTAAATAATTCATCTTGAAATTTTTGTAAATGTAAAATAATGAAAAGAATTTCTTTTTTAATAGTAGAGTATTTTTGTTGTGATGCATGTCAGATTCTATAATGATATCTGACAATTTGTTTTGAATTTTGTAAAATTATTTTGTTTTAAAATTCCCTAATATCCTAGTTCAACTATAAGAAAGGTTAAGGGATCTGATATACCTAAACATTGATAATTTTTTTAACTAATTGTTTAATTTGCTTTATAGCTTCTGTCATTTTTTCATCCCAAGCTGGTGGACTTTTTCTAAGTCTTGAATATAAGTGGACACATATAATTCTAATATTTGAAATACAATCAGCTCTATAATTTACACATATTAAAACTCTTTCTAATTGTTTTTTCCTTTTATCTCATTTAGAAATTTCTCTGCAAATTCTAAGAATCTTTATATTGGAATAATGTGACTTGATATATTTTATATTCTAAAAATCTTATTTTTGTTCGAAATACTTTTATCTTTTTTAAGATACTACTAATTCATTTTTCTTTACTAATTTTATAAATTCATCTAAATGATGTTTATGTTCGTTTAGTTTTTTTTTTTTTTAAATATTAAGACATCATCTATGTATGCAATAGTAATGAATAAAATATATCATTCATAATATTTTGGAATTCATTGGGAATATTTTTTAATCTTTGGGACATTAGATTTTATTCATAATGTCCAAAAGATACCATAGAGACAATTTTATATTTATCTTCTTCTCTTACAGATATTTGATAATAATCATATTTCATATCAAATTTAAAAAATATTGTAACATTATGAATTCTTCTAATTAAATCAATTTTCTTTGATAATAGATATTTAATTCATTTTAATACTTTATTTAAGGATTTATAATTTATGACTAATCTAAAAGTTCCTCTCTTTCTAATTTCAAAGGCTTTCGACCTGAACAACTTCAAAGAGATTTTGAAAGTTTTATTAGTCCTTTATCTAAACATTCTTAACTTTTTTTTTATAATATTTTAAATATTCTTGATTTATCCGAATAGGTTTAGCTTTCAATAAGAATTTGTTTTTCATCGAAATTGTTAATACATGGTAATGATATTTTATATTTATTTCTATGCCAAAAAAATATAGGATTTGTTTCACATATTTCTTTTTCTATCTTATCTTCATATTCTTTTATTAATATTTTTATATTATTTGTTTTAAGTTGTTCTTCGATTCTTTTAAGTTTTATTTATTTATTTAATAAATTTATTTATTTATTCTTTCTTTTTATATAAGATATTGATGATTCTTTAAATAGATTTAATTCCTTTTTTATTAATACAAAAGAAGTATGATAGTATATTTTATTTTTACAAATTTTTACATTAGATAATTTATACTGAACATTTATTCTTGATCCATTTGCACTAATTACTTTTTCTAATGTCCTTTTAATAATATTGAGTCGATATCAATCATTCTTGTACACATTTTACTTTACATATGCTCCTCAATCTATTAAGGCTAGTGTAGTAAATATTTCATTTTTAATTATTAATTTTATTTCTGTACATTATTTATGAGTCGTAATTAGACTTAATATATATATATATATATATATATATATATATATATATATATTT
>Ga0099824_1001382_pt1 | contig 33932 bp, 17 predicted proteins | sample SiratrowhiteBW_FD_76837 | JGI IMG/M metagenome (GOLD analysis project Ga0099824, IMG submission 76837) | Root nodule microbial communities of legume samples collected from California, USA - Siratro white BW | ecosystem: Host-associated > Plants > Roots > Nodule | place: USA: California... | reverse complement strand
TTTTTTTTTTTTTTTTTTAAATTTTTTTTTTTTTTTTTTTTTTTTTTTTTTTTTTTTTTTTTTTTTTTTTTTAGGGTTTTTTTTCGTTTTTTTTTTTTTTTTTTTATCACTGTAGAATTTGAGCTGCAAACTGTTTGATTTTTTTAGAAGGAAGATATTTACTTTAAATTAAATTTGAATTTAGTAAAAGAATGAGGTATTGGTATTAGAGTTGGGCAAAACGTTTAACGAGTGATGTTATTTTTCCAATTCGTAGATTGATTGCTTGCGTTATTTTAAATATTGTTGAGGTTGGTTTGGTTTAGGTATGCCAACCAAATTTATTTTTGTATAAATGTACCTTTTCTAATCTCTACATATTTCTCGGCTTAGAAAAATTTCGCCACATAATTGTTTAAACCCAACTGTTCGCCAATAATCAACGGCACGATCGATAATAATTCATAGTGTTTTGGATGAAAATTTTCAAGAGAATAATTACTTTTTAAAGAATTTAAAATATTTTGTAATAAAATATTTTTTCTGGATAAAAAAAATTAAAAGAAATTAAAAATTTTCATCATAATAATTGAATTATCTCTATTATGATTGGAGTGTCATTGATTTAACTAACATCAAAATATTATTGGGATCACTATTTTTAGTTGATGTCGAAAATATTATTTATATTGATTTCAATAAGAATTATTTTATAAATAAAGTCGTTAAATATTTTTGTCAACTATTATTATTTATGGCTCAATATTAGTTAAAATTTTCTTAATCAATGTTAAGGAAATTATTTCTTTTTGGATGTGAATTAGATTTTTTAACATACTTTTGTCGTGATTATATTTTTTTCAACGTCTTTCAGTAATATTTTATTAATCAACAAATATATTATTTTTTTCAATAGTTTACTGGAATTTCTTTTTTAATATTAATCTAAAAAATTTTAAGCACCCTTAATTAAGATTTTTTTTTTCAATATCAATTGGAAAATCTTTTCAACTACATTAGAAAAATGTCGGTAAAAGAAATTCAACCGTCAACATAAAAATAACTTTGAAATAATTGTAGTCGAATTAAAAGAAATTTCAATTGTAGAATTTTCTATCCACAAGTGAATTGTATACATTCTCATTTCTGTATGTAGAATTTTGAGAGAGAAAAACTAAAAGATATTTTACAATAAGAAGTTATATTAATTTAAAATTATTATTAATAAAAATAGTTTAAATAAATTTTTACAATTAATTATACTTAAAAATGGCAAAGCTCAGAGTGTTACATGGCATCGAACCATAATTACCTAATTCAAAGTGTAAATCAATCTCCACCCCAAAATAAACAAAACCTATGACCTAGATGGAATAAAATTTAGATCAAATTAGGTTTTGCCTAACAATAATATATAACAATAATATGTGTAATATTTATTTTTTTCCATAGAGATAAAAAATTCAAATCAAAATGTATTATAAATTTGAATAAAAAATATTTTAATTTTAAAATAATATTATTTAATGTGGAGAATGTATTATTATTATTATTATTATTCAATTTGAAAATAAAAACATTTAAGTTATGTTTTTTAGATATCGTCAACAAAATATTTAAAAAGTTTTACTATTGCAATTTACAGCCTTTTGTGTATTTTTTTTAGATATTTAAAATAATGATATCTCCCATTCTAATTCTGTTAATTTTAGAAATAAAAACCTCAAATTTTAGTTAAGAATCCTAATACTAAAGATAATTATTATTTTCATTGCAATTGAAAACTTAACATTTCAATGATATGTCATTAGATAGGGTGACACGTAATGATTAATGTTATACTATGTTTAATAGTTATTGCTTATGAGTTCATTTATGAGTTAATGTACTTATAAATTAATGTGAATAACAATTTAGATATTTTTTTCTTTAACTTTTTAAGAGTTTTTTAAAATTAAAAATGTTAATGGAGATATGGATTTTAAAGTGAATAATTATTGGGATGCTATAATTGTTCCTAAATTATGTCATATTAAAAAATTTAAAGTCATAACAATGATGTCATATATTAAAATAAAAAAAAATCAAAAAACAAACTTTCATCCATTAGGAACTAAAAATGGTTATAAAAATAAATACTTGTTTCTTTTAAATCTTAATTAGGGAACTTGTTCTTGTATTTTCAATAATCTCATTGTTTAAGAGTTTAAGTTAAGAGTAATTTAATATATATTGTTCTCCCATAACCTCTAACATGTCTTCTAAGAATAAAATGGTAATGAATCCAAAACAAATAATACTTCCAATACAATGATTGATTTGGATGATGTCTATCTCTTTAGATCTTAATCACATGTTTATTCTAATATGATGAACACATTGTGTAAAAATCAATTGCAATTATTAATTCTCATACTATTTAAACAACTTGACTTTACATATACTTTGAATATTAAATGTTTGATCCTTTAAGATTTTAATAGACTTGATTTAATCAGTTAAATATAATTAAAAAAAGTTTAATGTATACTTAATGTCAATGTAACTCGTTAACAAAAAAAAAGTATTGGTATCATATTTAGATAGTTATAGTAAAAACTAATAAACTGGTCACACATAGTTATTTCGGAATTAAGTGTAAAACTGCTTTATACCATTAATGTACTGTCTATTTTCTATTAATATATGTATTTTCAAAATGAATTCTAATAAAAAAATACCTTAAAATATACAATATACTTTGAGAAATCGATTACCAAAGTATTATTATTGTAAACTTGACGAACTTTGTTTTGATTGTGCTTTATATTATTTCTTTTTATTTCGGTTTTGTGGAGAATGTATTCGCCTTTTCAATTTATTAAAAGACTAGTTGAATTGCATCGACAAAGAATCATGTATAATAATATTTCTTATGATTTGATATTGAAAAAACATGACAAGGGTCACAGAGAGACAGAATCAAGAGAGAATGAGAAACAAAATCTGAAATCTAGTTGCCGGGCTATAGAATAGAATGTACGTGTTTATATATAATCAACAATTATGTATAAGACTTAACAATAAACTATCTAATTAGAACAACTAATAATTATATGCAACTCTCCAATATTTTATCTTTCTATTTCTTACCCACAACATATTTTTAAATGAATATTATTATATAACCAATATCACAGTTCGAGTGGTAAATTTTGTTAAAGAATCTTAACGTTAAATTCTCTTGTTATAGAAAAACATTTTGACAAAATGAGTGAAAGTAGAAAGATAAATCATATAATTTTTTTTATATTAATTATAAGTATTTTTTTTTACTTTTTATTCACATAAAATTATTTATCGTTATTTTAAAAAAGTATTTATATCGAACTCATCGTTACAGTAACACCTTATAGTTACATTACTTATAAACTATACCACATATATAAATATAAATATATATATATATATATATATATATATATATATATAAAATATCAAAAAGAAAAATAATATAATGTGTTTGAAATTGATTCAAAAGAAAAAAAAACTTAATTTAAACAAAAATTTCATCAAACAAATTTACTCTATCTACTATCAAAAGTCTAAAGATAAATTCTAATTATTAATATGATGAAGCATGTATATAGCGAAAAAACAGAAGATAAAAGAAAGAGCTTTTATAAAAAGACAATGGTCATATTAAATTAAAAATTTAATAATTATTTTTTTATTTATATAAAATTTTTACTTTAACAATAAAAATAATTATATTTTAAAACTATTTCATGGTTCCTTCCTTACAGTTAACCATTTTAATTGAAGAATGTTTGGAAATTTTTGTACATGTGATAAGAAGCATTTTGCCAATGATAAAAAAAATTTAAAAAAATATGATATATCTCTTCAAGCTTATTAAACTATTTTAATCGTCGAATGTAATAAAATAAATTATTTAATGTATCTATCTTTTTATGAAACACACTATATTAAAAAAAAACACACATTTAAAAAGTCTTCATCTATTGTCTTATATATATATAAGTACAAGAATTTGACAATATTTTACAATGTTTCGATAACAAATCCCCTAATTAAAATCGCTATAACTTTCGAACCAACTAAATTGTCGGTCAAATTATCTCACTTCTAAAATAGTTCAAAACATTAACCATAAAATTGAAGTTTATATATTATAAGCTGATTAGTTTTAAAATTAACCATATATAGTCATTTGAGAATGCGTACATAGTAACCAAACTTAGAGTAGAGCAAGTCAACCACTGTTATTTATAGTAACATATACTAGAATTAGTAACTAAATGATGAGTATCTAAAGCACATGTAGATGATGACAAAGTCAATTCTAATAACAAAAATGATGTAGTAGAAAATGAAGCAAAGAAGTAATTGTTTTGATTTGTTTGGGGTGGCTTGCAATTACAGCTATTTATAGGAAAAAGGGAATATTAAAGATGGTAGTATCCCACATTGTGATTATACAATGCGTTCACAGGGTTTCGGGTCAAAGGGGGCAATTAAGATTCCTTCACCACAACTTGAATAATATATGGGATGTTACGCCAAGCATCCAAAGTCACTGCAAGTTCCTCTGCTTGCAAATGCACCATCACCCCATAATTACAACTTACCATACCTCTTCTCATATATAATGTATCAAAATAATATATAAAAAAATATATAAAAGATTTAAAGAAAAAAAAAGTAAATTTTAAGTAAAGGAAGAAAAGAAATAAAAAAATTTATATATATATATATATATATATATCACTTCATCTTTTTTACATTTAAATTTATTATCTCAGTGAAGCATTATCAGCTTTGTATAATTCAGGGCTGAATTGCACTTTTATAAAAGAGACATTAAAAAATTAAGAAGGAAAATATATATAAATACATCTATAACTTTTATTTTTAAATAATACGAGACTATTAGATATATCGAAACAAATCTTCTAAATAAAGATTAAAAAATAAGGTTTACAAAAATAGTATTAATATTTTGATCTTAAATCCATTGAAATAGTTTAGTAGATCAAATACCATTTAAATTTTGCTACGACGTATATCACGATTATTCGTTTATAATCTTGAATCAAAGTATCTCACCGTAACAGGTTCATATTGAGTGATTTGCGTGGAGTGGATTAATCACTATCTTGTGCATAATGCCTTCTAGTTGAAATGGTGGCTATAAGATTTGATGAAAGAGAAATCTCCCCAACTTGAAAAGAAAGAAAGCTTGAGACGTAGATGGAAGAATAATTCGTGAGGAACTCACCAAATAAAATAGCTAGGTATAACTGTATAGGAAATAATAATATTTTGTTTAGTCGAATAATAAATTGTATTTCGTCCCTAGGGATTTGTAAATGGCCCACAAGACCTAGCCAACATGCTTGAGGCTTCAAATCCACACAGTGTTGCGTTATGTCAACAGCAACTTGCAGAAGCTAACCACCTCTCCAACCATTTATGTGTTTACATCCATGGATCCACTTCTCTAACATCAATAATAACTATTATTCATACAATAATTTCAACATATCATCTCATCTATTTGTTTTTCTTTTATCTCTTTGCATTATATCACCTACTTCATCACATATCTTTATGCCTTCTCTTCTTATTTCTGTTGCGTATGTGAAAGGGTGATGTATAACATCACTCAAGTATAATAATCGGATGTGACATACCAAAAACTGATAAAATTAAGTAGTAGCTATAATAATGGATTTGAATATTTCATGCATTCAAAATCAAAGTGAAATGAAGTTGACCAATAAATAGAGGCATTAATGTAGTTGTTTTCAAACTCCGGGGTTATGTGAAAGCAATTAGATTAATGTGCTACAGCACAATTCTAGAAGAATCTGATGATAATATTTAATGGGAAAATAAAAAGGTGAAATCATTAAGGGAATATATTATTGGATGAATTGATGAAGCTCAGGATTATGATTGTTGTCTGTATTAATAATGGTGTTAAAATAATAAAACTTTGTAGACAGAGAAATAATTTCATTGGTTGGTGGTATCCAAAAGATAGCTAAAGTCTAAAGATGATGGTCATTGCACAACTAGAAACTGTCTGCTTGTAGCCACCATTTGATTCCATTATTATGAAGTGAAGTCTCTGCTTTTACAATTTTATTTTGCTTAGCGATAATTACACTAAAAACTTTGCTGTGGCTGTATTATGAAGTCATCTGAACCAGACAGATTTGTTCAAAACATGCTCAAAATTTAAGATAAAAAGAGTTTGAAGCTTGCGTGGTTTCCTCTTTCAAAAGTTTCAAATGGATGTCTGCATCATTCCACGGATTTTCCAGCTCACCACAATTTTCTCTAATCCGTTACTATCTCATACATAACAATTATGTCACATTTATTACTATAAAATCAAAATTCAATCCTCTCCTCAACATATAAATGTTCTCAGAATAGATTTTAATGTATAAAAAATAGGCATTTGACAGAAATCATGAAGGACCATTGATTTAAAGTGTTCTTTTGTACGATTTAGCAATTCTCTAAAATTTCAACGCGAGAATATCCATTTCATTTAAATTGCAAGATTCACGAATCATAATGACCACAAATAAGTATTTAGCCTTTTAAATTCGGTGGTAATGAAAAGATCTCCTAGCCGGCAAGTAATAGCAGGCCCTGCTGTTCACCATGTTCCTTTTTAATTGATACCATGAAAAGTAATAAGCACAATGCCAGATATTCCATTTTTTTTTAGTTTTTATATGTATGTATATGCCATTGTTAAGGCATGATCATGAGATTCTCTTTAGACCTTTCATTAGTGGGTGTATCTGATTCCAACTCCTTAACAAATTATTTTTTGATTAAACTCTCTTTGGCTCTGACGGCTCACTTAAAAAATATATGTATATGAATTTCCTCAAATTTACTTGAATCAGTGCTAACTGCAACATGTCTAAAAAATTTGGCATGTGATAATGTAATATTTTTAACTAGCAAAATAAACAAACCATTAGCATGTCAAATCTGTTGCTTATTCTCTAAACACATCCTTTGTTTAGTTATGTTATATGAAATACGCATTTAAAAACTCTAGATCCGTCCAAACAATGAAATCGATGGCATCTCTTTTCCAATAATTCGACTTAAATAATTAGAAATATTGGGTTGTCTGAATCTGGAACCAAATGTAGTGTTATTACAGTTCATGATTTCACATGGCCTTCTGTCCCTTAAAAACTGTGATGGTTCATTTCCCAAGTACTCCAGTGCCACTGTGACTATACTTTTTTTAACAATGATACAAGTCCCAAATAATTTTTTTTCGTTGAGTATATAATTTTGGTGTAATATCAAATGAGTAAAGAAAATCTATTAAAAGACACCAATTCTTTATTTTAATCTTTGATTTCTGTTAAAAAAAACTTTCCTAGATTTATCCCACCATGCTGTGACTATGACTATATCTACCAAATCTAATCTCATACTTTATTGTTACTAGTATAAAGTAATATACCAGAAAATTCAAAGCCAACGACACAAATGTCTATTAATTTCATGGTAGGCTAAAAAAAGTAAAAGAAACTAACCAATGTTATAAGGATCAGCAACCTAGTAGTTTTAAATGTGGCCAACTAACAGGAGATACTCGTTTCTTCTCAACTTGGCATTTCTTTTCATTCTTCTTAGATCTGTTCTTCACCACCTGCACCTGTTGCTTAGGAGGGCACGAGTTTCTAATTTGTTGCTTCTCATTCTCACATTTTTCCTGCAACAACATACATGTTAAACATTGATTCTGATATTCATTCCAATAACAGCATAGGATTCTGCAACCAGCAGAAACACCTTGCAAATGGCTTCTATGTTGCTTAAGTTGTTGCCAATGCCAAGGTAACAATAATATAAAACAAAGAGGCTATACATTGCCTATGAAGTTGCAGGCAATTGATTTACATTTTCCCATCATAAACTAATTGCTACCTCTTTGGACTTTACTGCTTAGTTTATTTAGATACAACCAAAAAGGAAAAATAATAACATTCTAGAAGCTCCATTAATTCGTGATGCGCATGATTTCTTTCTTTTATCTGTATGAACACACACACTGTTTAGCAAACAGATGCACAATATGTGGTCCTTACAAATTTTCATTTTAGGTGTGCCTTGTATTCTAATCTAACTGAATATGTGTATATTTTTTAAGGATGAAAGAGACATAATGTTAATTTTTTTTTTCTCATATCTAGAGGTTACCATTGTATTTTTTATTCTTGTCATAACATGACAGTATTATGATCTAGGACCCCAACTCCAAGCACTGATTGTAGCACAAAGAAGAAAAAAGTGTATGAAATTTAGTTTAATTGACTATTGGATGGTGGCAGTTAATAAAAAATTTACAGGGTATAACACTAGTAATGTAAAACATTTGACTCTTCAACAATCAATATATTGGAAATAATTAACTGCTATATTTCAGTAATGGTTTTTTTTTTCTTACCTGGGATATTTCAGTTGTCTTAATAGGCACTAATCCTCTCTCAGTATTTGAGATAATGTTCAAAGTTGGACATGAGTGAGATATTTCTGTCTTGGATCCCTGGCTTGACGAAAACTCCCCAGAAGTTTGTGTGGAATCACGGGTCAAAGGGAGAGAGTTGGCACTTGAATCAATCTCTACGTAAAGCTGTAGGAACACATTATTGGATTAACTTACCTGGTAGATATTATATGTTTACACTTTAAAATAATTAAATTCATGTAATGACAGTGCTGTGCACAAAATAGTGATGATTCTCACAAATATAGGAGTGAGTGTGACTATATGGTATATGTGGTTAAATATTGTTGCTCAGTAGTGGGTGCTTGTAAAAGGGTGTCATTTTCATAGGCATACTCCAGCTACATGTAGATGGGGGATTTAGCAGTTTAAGCATTAGTTGTTTCATGAGCTACTTGAAATCGATTCTCTAAGATGATTAACTTTTTTTGCAAGTGCTTTATTCTCACTTGTGGGCTTCCTATTTCTAAGATTATCTCTCTGGAAGTATGCAGATCAGTAATCAAGATATATGGAAAATGATTTGTTTTATTAGCTTAATTTATGCATTTTCAATTCGGAAATATTTCTTCACTTTTTTAAATTTGTGAGTTTTGTTTCTATCTATTAATTTCGTCAGTGAAAAAATTCACATAGTCGTATATTTTCAAAAATAGGAACACTAATTTCATTCCTTTGAAAATATATAACTAAAATTTAGTTTAGATATAAATGATATTAGATGAAAATATCTACTTAGTATGCATTTAAGGTCTCCATTGGTATAATAATAATATATACCAATGCTATGATAAAAAGTATCAAATATATAATTTGATGGATAGTGAAAGAATAAAATATCATTTTTTCCCAAAATACAAAAACATAGTCCGTGAACAGAATGTAAAGAAATTTTTATACTATGGTTGATTCACAAATAAGCATAGATAGATAATAAGTTTGTTGTTTTTTGTGATAATTATTTTAAAAGTTATATGTATCATAATTTCTTTTATATACAGAAAGTGCAAGAAAGTTAATCTTAAAAATGTGAATGCAATTATTAGAGAAAATGGGTGGCAGCAAAACTAGACCGAATTTAATGTTCAACCTTAAAAAGTCTGTGTTCAAGAGAGGCAACTCGATCGAACAAAGTGCCTTTAAAGAAATCCTCTTTGGTGGAGAAATCCAAAGACTGTTTGGGTTTGTCAGCAGGGACGTTGCTGCCATATCTTTGTTTTCTTTCTAAATATTTCATCTGTCAAGACAACCATAAATAGAGATGTATAAGGAAAAACCGATGCAGAGAAGGATAAATAAATGTGAGAAAATTGATGTGATTGTGACAAATAAGAAGAGTGAAAAGCTCACAATGAACTCCAAATGATCCAGCCTAGCAATGAGAGAGATGGATGAGTTATGAGAGGGTAGTTTGGGGTCATCCATTTTTGGCACGTAGGTAGTGTTTAGTGTATTGATAAAATTAGAAGGATGTGTTATATATTATCACTCAAAAAGGACATAACAAACAAAACTCAGCATTCAACTGCGACATTTAATCGTTCGAACCTTTTCCTTGGACCCAGACTGGTCATACATTAGTTTGTTATGCCACGTGCCACTTACCACTTTTTTCTCACTTCGCTTTACCCCCTCCTAATATTTATAGTACTTCGTTACGCTGAAAACGAGATACAATAGAGTATACGACCGGGTCTTATGAATGAAATAATACACAAGGAATACTTTCTTTTAACAAATTAAGGTTGATTTCTGGCGTTTTTCTTTGTCATGATTTTTCACATTAAACTGTGAATTTTGGGGTTCAATCTTTTGCTGTTTGTAAGATTACGTGGTGTGAATATGAATGCATGATATTTAGGCACTACTCTAAGTGGATTGGATCGGGCCTTGTATATCGGATTGTCTTGATGGGTAGCCCGTTATATCATAATTGTTTTGGCAATTACTTCCTGCGCTTCCCATTTTTTACCTGCACCCACATCATGGGATGAAATGACCAAATTGCCCCATTCACTTCTTTCTCACCACATCTCACCACTGTAAAAAAAAATCTCATTCTGGAAAACTCTTTCCTTACACAAGCTGTTATGGAAAGTATTTTATACATTTCAGAAAGTTTGTTCCAAAAAACGTACTTCAGAATATATTTTATGTATCTCAAGAATTTTATTCTAAAAATCTTGTTACGAAAATATTATCCTATTACAGAAAGTGTTTCAGAATGTATTTCATAAATTCTGAAAAAATAGTTTTAGAAAATTTCCAGAAATCACTTTAAAGAAAGATAAAATGGTTATTTTGAAAAATTGTGGAGGTGCACGTTCAAATTGAGGGGGTGCAGCGAGCAATTGCTTAATTCCTTGTGGAGGTGCAGGTTCAAATTGAGGGGCTGCAGGAAGCAATTGCTTAATTCTTTTCCACCGAAAGAGTAGTGGGCCAACTACTAAAACTGAACTGGGAACTACTACATAATCCTCACCAAATCTACAGAATTCTAACAGTGATAGAACCTAGCAATACCTTCATCCTTTCTGCAATCATACAATCCACTTTCTGAATAAATTCTGTCCATTGCCATCTCAGGAAACGGTAGAATAATCTAAGTACACATTTTCTCTTACAAGTTCTGTCGTATTTATTGTTAGGTTTGGACTAATGTACACCATGACATCTAAAAAACAAATTTAAGTTATTTTAGTTAAGAAACAGTCTGCACACCAAAAATAGTTAAGATACATTTGATCCTATTCTTGCAAGTTCAAATGATTCCATCCCAACTTGATCACAAACCTTAAGTTACACACTGTAGTAAGATACATTTGAAATTGCAAGAATTAGATTCACAACTGTATCTTAACTCTGATCTACAAACTGATTTTTTTTTTCTAGGACATCGTTTGTGATGTAAAAATACTTCAAGCATGACGAAAAACGCTTAACTCTGAAACAAAATGCTGCTGTATCATCACGGATGAAAGAACGATTCCTGAATCAATGACAAGTTAAGCCTTTTGTGGCCATATTGCAATTGCAATGCATAAAATGAAAATGTTTTAGGAATTAAAAGGAAAAGGAACCATAGTCACTCAATGGCATCGCTCCTATCAGTGCTTCTGTATGAGTTAATCATCCAAGAGCTGATCTTGTCATCTCATATGCCAAGAAGCAAGCTGCATTAGCAGGAACACTTCGGGCCATTGCTGGACCAAAACCCTTATATAGGCCTTTGAACCCCTCAGTTGCTGAAATTCTTCTGAAAGCATCAATTGAACCAGAGAACTTCGGGTTTTTGTAATCATCTATTTGAATCACACTCTTAATAACATCAGTTGGGTACACTGCGAGCCAGTAGGCACCTCCAGCCAAGCCTCCAGCAAGCAACAGAGAACCTCTATCCAGTCCTGAGGTATCAGTGCCACCAGCAAGTAATTGCTTTAATGCTTCATATACACCAAACAATGCAGCATTTCCAGGTACTTCACGAGCCATAGTGGGAACCATGCCCTTGAACAGACCTCTTATGCCCCCTTCTGACCTCAGAACTTGCCTGGCCACATCCATAGGCCCCCCATATTTCACTGCCATGGTAGCTGTTCCAGTGCCAGCTAATGCACTTTGTGCTTGCAATCTGATATTCACCGTGAAACAAAACAGTTAGAAGATCAATACATAGTCTAAGCACTTCTGTTTAAATGATAATATGAAAACGAATTCAGGAAAAGTTAACCAAGACTAGTCTGCAGCTCAATTCGCCCAGCTTATTCTCATGACTATATCTGATTTCATGTCAACCACAAAATACATGATTGGATTTGTTTAAAGTGAGCACTAAAACAAGAGAAGCTTCACAGAAAACAAGGTTAAATAGAACTTGCTTTTAGCTAGAAAATTATTGTATCAAAGAGGTCAAAAACTATGAAAAGTTTTAGAAGGAGAAAAAAGAAACAATAGATATAGATAGAAAGAATATACAGGAAATGCACCGAAACCATGAACATTAAATCATCATCAATGAACTCTGACCTGCATTTGATCAATTCAGTAGGGCAAGCTAGAAAGGAAACGGCAATTCCAGCTCCAGCTCCACAAATAACCTGCTGATTTACTGTGAGGGTAGCACCAGGATGCGACCTTAGCAATGTTTCCATTTGCCCCCTAACTGTAAATAGAAGAGCATTGAAGGCTGCTACTGTGGCAAGTGGGGCTCCCATGCCCTTGTATAAACCCCTTGCACCTTCAGCTGCCACTGTCTGCTTGACAGCATCAATGGCACCAGAATACTTGGGAAGCTGGCCGGGGAGGGGAACAGGCTGGCTTTGGAGCTTGACTTTGATGGTGTCAAATGGGTGCCCAACTATCAATTGTGCTATCCCTCCAAAAGTCCCAGCAGTTAGGTCCTTTGCCACATCTCCCATCTGAAAAATCAAAATTCCAAGAATGAAAACTGAGGATAAGATTAGTAACTTGAACATGTAAAGTAAAACTACTATTACAATAAAATTTACTTGACAAGACAGCCCATTTAAACAATACTGGAGATAACACAAAATATAGAGCATGCTCTTTATCTCTACAAAAGCATTGAGAACAGGATTCGTTTCAAAAATACAATCCCTTGGTGTCTCTTTCCCATCAATTTCTACTGTTCTCGTGAAAATGACAGAAGATCAAGGTAAGAGGAGCGGTAAACTTCATTATAGTAAACCCTCATTCTAGTGTTTGAAAATGCATGTATCAAAATGTAGTCCATGACTTGTACAGATCTTATTATTAGTCTACTTGGCTGGGAAACAACTGTAGGGAACGAAATCGAAAAAGAATAAATTGACTAACTTTTCCCAATGTCAGGGATCAAAGTATCAAGGATTTATGTGACTGACAATGTACAATATCAAGGACTAGAATGAGGATCTCCTTTTAATTCTCTAAAGGGTAATGACATAAGAGAAGCATATTCAGACACCAACAATGTCAAAAAGTAGATGTTGGAAAGTAATAATAAACATATTTTTTAATTTGCTTCATATCTTGTGGTACTTTAGAAAATATTTATAAGATGTAGTAATTACAACAACAATAACATAACATGAACAGCTTAATCTCACTAGGTGAGGTGGGATACATGAATCGCAAGATGCTATCTATTGTCCTCATTCGATGCTATCTATTGTCCTCATTCGATGCCTGTACTGAGCAATGCAGGTGTCCTAACCACTATATAGAGTAAATTAATGGCTGCTGCAGATGCATAGCACTATCACAACATCCTTTAGGCAGTAGAGATCAGACAACTGAATTGACCCAGCTAATCTTGCAACCAGTGCATGGATCATCTAGAGATGCGTAAAACTCATACAATTCCACAAAAAGGTATAGACCAATAAGTCATAAACTTTCTATCTGGTGAAAAAAATCTATACTTATCATTAAGCCGCTTAAAGGTTAAGATTAAATTCTACACTCTTCAGATTCACAAGCTTGACATGAAGGTATAATGAGTGTTGTTTGCTAACTAGTTCAAAACTGCTCTGCATTATTTTCTTATCTTAATACTAAACAATCTGGGGCCAGAAATATATCCAAACAACGTTTTTTAGAAGTGTCATTACGTAAGGGGTTGGAAGGAAAGGAAGGGGAAAATGCTCCAGCTATGAAGATCAAGCTCATCTCAAGTCATGTAAGACATTCACATCCCTTTATGATCCATCATAATTAACTCTCTCAGAGGATATGGATATCCAGATACAACAAAAACAGAAACCAAAAGTGGTTCAAATTCAAACAGGTAAAGGAAATTGAAACTCTATCTCCCACCACTCTTTCTGCTACACAGATTAGAAAAATAACCACCACTCTTTCTTTCTCGTTTAAAGAAGCACCCACAAATTTACACACGCACACAAATACAAATTCTCAAAAAATAACAAAGAATCACAGTAGATGCATGCAGTAACCAGGTATCAATCAATAAAGTCAATGATCCTCTAACTAAATTAGATCCCTAGAAATAAAAAGAGAGACCATTTTATGAATCAAAAATCGCATAGTTAATGTCTAATGCATGCATTTCTTCTTGTAAAAAAATGAACTTTTGAAAAAGCTAGAATATTACCGTGTTTTTACCAGTCCCCAAATAAATAGATGAACAAAAGAACGAAGTTGAACGGACACTTTCGTCAGAAGTGCAGAATAAAAAGAGCAAAATTGTATGTAGAATAGAAGAAGAGGATGGAATGGTAATATTGATAGAAATGAAGGAGGTTCAATTCAAAATAAAAAGAAAGGGTTGTTTGGTGAATCTGTGAGGTGGGTCGTTTCTGAAGGTGACAGATACTAATCCAAATGTGAAACACAAGAAAAATCGTAGGTAAGAACAGAAAATCAGAGTTACAGAAAAGCACAGGAGAAGAAAGTTTTGAGAGAGATGTGCAATGTACAAACCCAGAGCTTGTTGAGATGACCACACAGGATATATCAGAATCTCCCTCTGTCTCTGCCTCCAATGAATAGATGCTATGAGCTTATGGTGGTTGCAGACATGAAAATTCAATTTATATGATTTATTTATTTTCAGACAACAATAATTCATAAGAATAATAGATAGTTTAATATAACTTTTTAGCTTATAATTATAAGATATCATTCTGTAGCTTATCTAATTATTATTATTATTTTTTTATTTTTATATACTTTTTAAATTTATTTTTATTTATTATTATCTACTTTAATTATATGATGAACATTAATTATTTTATTATTTTAGTAATTGTTAAGTAATTTTTAACTTTTATACAATTTTAATTAAGAAAATTAACACCACAGATTAAAGTAATAAATATTTTATCATATTAATTTATGTAAAAATTTACACACAACAAAAATTATGGAAAAAAATTAATATAGCAATAATTTAATCTTTTTATATAATTATATTCTTTTAATTGATTTTATGTATATCAACTAGTTTATTAACCAGTTTACCAAACTTGTCTAATTTAAGTTAAAACAACTCAGGAGTTGATCAGCTAAGAATTAACTTATTAATACCAATTAATTTTTCAACTAATTTTATCAAAAACGTCTAACAATATTAATAAGTAAATAATATTGTAAAAACGTTTTAAAAAATTTGATAAAAATTACTCTATCATGTGTGTTGATGTAATTGTATATTACTTTAACGAATTAAATATTTATATTTATATTAAATTGTAATTTAATAATTTTATTTAAACGTAACATTTGTATTATATTATTATTTTATATATATTTAAGGTGTGTGATTTATAATTTAAAAGAATATAATATTTATAATTAAATATATTACAAATTTATAAGGAAAAAAAAAACGAAATTATCTTGTGAGTAATTAAAACATGTACAACTATATACTTTTATAACTGAGAGAGTATGTAGGCATGAATATTGTTTTACTTTTAATTATAAATTTTAAATAAGATTATGTAAAAAATTCTAAAAATGTAAATTTAAACAACGTTTTATTTTAAGCTATAATTCAAATAAAATTATCTTATAAAACATTAGTATAAATAAATTTTTAAAAAATAAACTCAAACAAATTTGTAAAAAATATAAATTTAAATAATTAATTTCTTTAAAAATAAATTTAATTTTATAAGTCAAAATAAAAATATAAATTTATAAAATTAAATTTTAAACAATTTTCTTAATAATTAAAATTTTTCATCAATAACTATATTTTAGTAATTTCATTTAAAAAATATAATAGCAAATATTGGAAATATAGATGCCATGACAAAAATAAAAGCAATCTTCCATCAATAAGTAAATAAATAAAATAACATAAAGACTTAGTTTTAAGTTTAATTATGATGATGGTAATGAGGTGAATGGCAGGGACCATAGGATGCAGATTGATAATATAATAGAAGTGAATTTGCATTCTTTTCTGTCCAAATCCCAGGTAGTGTGTAATATCTACTGGACCCTCTAGGACTATTGAATTTAATAAGGTAACAGGAATCATATTATTGTAACTTTTTTTTAATCATTTTTTAATTATTAAATTAAAATAAATTATTTAAAAACGGTCTCTATTAAAAGAATTACATAACTTCTACTTAAAACTTATTATCAAATATATTTTTTAATTATTTTATAAATTTATTTATCTTTTTTAAATTATATTATTTTTATGTAATAAAAACTATAAATATTCATATAAGTTTTGACTAGAGAAAAAGTAAAAGTTTAATTTTGATACGATATCTTGGTATAAGAAATTAAAATTCCATAATATTTATTTTATTTCACATCTTATCAATTCTATTTTAAGAATAAGTTTAAAATAACCATATAAGTTAAACATCACAGTCTAAACAAGGTAAACTACTGGGAAATGGTGTGGGGTTTAAAGTTATTGTTTACTGCCTTTTGAAAGATGTTAGTAGTTTTTAAGAAATTAAAAATGGGAGATTTTATTTAATGATATTAATATTGTTACTATCAAAAAACAGTTTTGTTGTTAAATTCTTTAACAGGTGTTTTTATTAATTATTAAAATGTATGCATGCATATTTAATTCAAAATTCAAATAACTTTAATTAGACTTAGTTGAAAAAAGAATACCAATTGAGTTAATTTAAGGAATTTAATTTTTCATTAAACGAAACAGTTTAGTTATTAAATTCTTTAACAGGTGTTTTTTTAATTATTGAAATGTATAAATGCATATTTAATGCAAAATTCAAATAACTTCCATTAAAATTAGTTAAAAAAGAAAAACAATACTAATTGAGTTATTTAAGGAATTTAATTTTTTATAAAAGAAATATTAAATCAAATACTTATAGAATAATCAGTCTGTAAATATAATATTTCATCATGAGTAAAATAAAAAGACAATGATGTACATACATTAATTATATATCTTTTGTTTCTTTTTATTTCTCTTTTCGTGTCATATCACATGTTTCTATAAACTTATATTATTTTTTTTCTATATATGATTTATACATGAAATATTATCTAACAAATAATTTTTTATGTGAAAATAATTATAAAATAATATAATATTTAAAAAATCAACGTGTTGTTTGTTAATGCACCACATTCCAAATACACCATCCTCTCAAAAAATACTTGTCAATAAAGAAAAAAAAAAAGTGTTATAAAATTTTGATTTGTCAAATTTAAAGTAACAAATTCGAGTTCAAGATCTTGTATATATTTCTTTGATACAAAAACTATAAATGTATATATTAAATAATGAGACTTATTTAACATTTATTTAGGATAAACACAAAATTTTAAAAGACAGGTCATGTCAATGTTTGTTCTTATCAAGATTATCAATCTCAATAACAAAAGTTATGTCTTTTCATGGTAATGTTTGGCCAACATATTCTTCCGGAGAAATGAAATGCCAAACATTCATCAACTTTGTTCTTACTAACATTAACACTCCAATTAATATTTCAACTGGCAGATCATTTAAGTAGGTTCTTAAAGTAGGATTTGTTTTAAAAAATTATTATTTATTAAATATGTGTAGACTTGAACAATAGAAAAAAGCATTATTTGATTTATATGTCTTTTTCTGTTGTTTGAATTGTGACAACAAAAAGAAGAATGCTCATTTGCTTGTTTTTAGTCACAAGTGTAAAAAACACAAATTTAAAAATAAAAAAAGGAAAGACATAAAAATAAATAAAATTTATGCTTTTTAACACAATTAATTATAACATACATATTTTATTAGTATTTAACTAATTTTCTGTTCATTATTAATTTGAATGAAGTTGGGTTTCTCATAATAGTCCATAATGATTATTTCGGAAAGGGCATTCTGCATCATAATGTTTTTAAAGACATGCATCCTCATGAGTGGTAAAATGACAAATATGTCATTAAAAAATATTTTTTTAATTATATATTTTAGTAAGTATTTGTGAATTTGAAAAACACTTTCTAGATAAAAAAAAATATATTAATATATTTCAAATTACATCTGATAATACTTTATAAATGTATATTTGGAATGTATTTCCAACCAAAAATGCATTTTAAAATATGTAAACCAAAATATATATGTTATAATATATTTCTGAAAGTATATATTAGAATGTATTTTTGGAAGATATTTTAAAATGTATTTTTAGACTTAAAAGTGTATTCTGGAGTTTGCTACACTTTGAAATATATTTTCAAATTTAAAAATATATTTTAAAATATTCATTTTGAAAATACATAATCCACAAAATACATAATCTAAAATATATTTTTCTCAATGATAAAATTGAAAATTCAATTTTTATGGAGAAGCAAAATTTATATAGGAGTTCAGAATGCAATTCCGCAAAAAGATTATAAAGAAAATAATGTTTAATTTAATTTGCATATAGATTTTGAATGGCAGTGAAGATCTTATATTTGGAAAGCCAATTAGAATTGTTTATCACCTCACACCCTTTTGAGAATGATCCTTTTGCAATTTTCCTGGTTTCACTATTTTGTTTATGCTTTTTGTTTGTAGTTGATCTCATTTGAAGTAAAAATAATAATAACCCTGAAATAAACTTCTGATTTAGGAAATTTTGCAGTGAAAGTAATATTTTGAACTCCTAATACAGAGTAGTATAGTATATTAAAAATGTTGGAAATTACACTTAAAATTATGTTTTTAATATTAAATTAAATAATACTTGTCTCGTTAAATTTAAAATTGATATTTATTCCTTTTATATTTTTTAATAAATAATATTTATATTTTCTTCACCTTTTAAAATATTTCTTCCTCATTTTTAATAAATGATATTTTATTTTTTAAAACATGGTACTATCTTTTCTTATTTTATTTGAAAATATTATATTGATTACAATTTCAAAATTATAAAAATTAAGGTACTATGCATAAAAAACTTTAAAATATATTTTTTATAAATAAAATAAGAAATGAGTGTTATTTCATTAAAAATATACCGAAAACACACGTCGTTGACTAGAAATATGATAAAAGTTATTCATTTAAAAAATTATATATATATATATATATATATGTATGTATGTATAGGAGTATTATTTTACTTAAAAATATAAAAAAGGTGAATATCTATTTTAAAATTAAAAAATGTAAATGACAATAAGCTCAAACACTAAATAAAGAACCGTCCTACAAAAATTACGGAAAGCTAAAAATCTGTAAACATTCTTAAGAGTTAGGTAGTGGTCATTTTCTGTAAGGAAATTCCTCCGTTACAAATTCCATATTCTGTCAAATTTGTTCCCATCTTGGGCTATTGTCTCCATTATTAAATGTATCACATGATCTTTAAAAATCGTCCCTCTCCTGATTCAAGAAATAGAAAGAAAAAAAAGAAAAGATATATTCTTCCACTTTGATACTGATAACTCACCTTCCTAAAATTTGAGAGGAACAGCATATAAAAACACGAAACCTAACCTGCTTTAGTAACACACTCCCAGAACAAAATATTCGTTGCTGGTTTATTTGTCATGGTAAGACTGGATATTTACAAATTTACATATAGCAACAAATTGAACCGTGAAGAGAATCAAAAGACTCTTTACAAACATATCGTAAAATCCAATATCCTTTTACTTTTTTCAAGAGGATTTCCATCTATCTCACTCATAACATGACAGAGTATCAAACCATCATCCACCCTTTCCCACATGATTGGTTGTAGTAAAGATGCTACCGACTTTTAAAGTGAAGTTAATATACACTTGAAGCATAGTATTATTGAAAGAGAAATTAGATTTCACTGGATGTATCTCTGCTCCCTTCAAGCAATGGTGTCAGTTTACCTCTTCTAGATGTGGCAGGTTGGTCGTCATCATCTTTGTCATATACGTCAACATTTTTCATAAAGATTCCTGTAATATTTAATAGGATTTATTAATTAACTATAGTCCGGCCATGTGTCTACTTTCAACAGCATAACTTCCCTTTTCTTCAAGCCATTCAAATCAATTTTCCTGATGTTATTATTGTTAAATAATTGGTGCGTAGGTCAACTAACAATTCTTAGGCATCATCACTCCAACATAAATTTATATATATCCAGGAAGTGTATCGACCAGAATAATCACTCACTAAGGTAATTTCCATCACCATGAATCTTTACTGCAACATGGTAATTGAATTTAACACAAAGTTAACACTTCAGGTCAATTTCAGCATAAAAAAATAGCTAAAATTGGCATTTATTTTCATGTATGATTTATGGTTCCCTAAATGCTAAAAGAAAAGGAATGATTAATTCTACTGGTCCTTGAGAATGTAGAGGACTAGAGGTTGTAGTTGAGAATTTTCAGCATCTTCCTACTGGATATTATCATTTTATTTTCAACTGGAAAGATAAACAGACAAATACACACATGCATAACATCTACGTGTCCTTCATGTTCTAAAGAAATTAATCCAAAACTATTCTAACTTAAATGGATACCAGAAAGTATTAAGAATAGCAAATTGCAACCATAGCAGCGTGCCATTTACCTATGAACCATATAACAGCAGCAAGAAAGAAAATGGATGTTAAACAAAGTGATGTTTTCCTCCAGTCGTTAATATGATCCTGCCCAGGAAAACCAATTTGCTTAGAGCCAAAACAACGCTTTAAACTAAATTATTTGCATGAAAAAGGCCAAATATGCCAAGAATATAAAGTCAGCAAATCTGGACAATGGAGACATCAAAATGTAAACAGAAATGTGTTGTTCTCACTACATTATTGTAATAGACAGTGAAGTGGCATACTAGTTGTCTTCTAACAGATGAAAACTAGAAACCCCTTCACATCAACAAGGAGAGCCAAGTTGAGAAAGGGGCAAATAGAAAGAACAAAGGGTAACCCAATGAAATTCTCATAATGTAAGGACTGGCGAGGGTGTACTCACCACTAAGACAGTTAAAAAGAACAGTGCTATATAGTAAATAAAATCAAGTGAACATACAACTTGTGATTTGCTGAGAACTACATAATTGAACGAGTATCCCACTTACAAAGAAGGCTAGGTGCATTGTAACATAGGAAATAGGATAAAAAACGTTAGCCCATTATTTTTATCTTGTGAATGGTCTTCAGTAATCATTATCTATATAATCAGCTAGTGTTTTAAGTATTATTCTGCAGAGTGCTCCTATTACTGGAGCATTTTCAGCCAGTCTAAAATATTTTCTCCCGGAAGCCTGTATAGGAAATAGAATTAAAAACGTTAGCCCATTATTTTATCTAGTTAATTGTCTTCTGTAATCATTATTCTATATAATCAGCTTTGTATTATTCTGCAGAGTGCTCGTTTCACAGGAACATTTTCAGGAGCCAGTCTAAAGTATTTTCTCCCAGAATCTCAAGTTGATAGCCAGCTTTCTGAAAAAGACCATCGGGGATAAGATGAACTTCACTAGCACACTACTTTCTTGGAGCAAATAATCATCTAATAAAATTTATTAAATATCCAACTACACGAGCAAACCAAAACACAGCTATAGCATCACGAAATCTTAGTTTTACCTGCAGGACTCCAACGAGTGGTGAGGAAGGCACATCTCCAAAGACATGGATTGAAACTGTAGATATAGCCATAGACAGTGGCCTCAAACTAGGTTTTACACATCGGAGAGAGACATAATTTACAGGAGCCTACAAATATAGTACCATAACCAACCAAATATTAAACCAATGACGCCAAAAAATGGAGACTATATTAATAAAATAAGAATATAACTAAAGAAATTAAATTGAGAATATATTAAATGAGCAGATTTCTCTCAAAAAACATTTTACCAATAAAGGTAATCTTGAAATGTCATATTGAATCAATTAGAATGTACGGTTTGAAAATGTTTAGTTCCCATAATTTCAACAGAAAATGAACACTAAACATTTACAAACCAAACACTATCAATCGATCCATCCGTAACTTCTTTAATTAAAAAATACCATCAAACAAATCCCATTAACCACTTTTCCTGAATAGATATCCAATCCATCCATTTAAAGTGTGTTATATTTCTTTAAAAGAAAAACATTTCTAGAAAATAAAGTTCTTTATTTATACATTATTGCACCCAAACACTATTTAAGTCCAAAACTCGTCCCTTAAATACTTCCAACCACTGATTTTGGACTACTTGATCCAATAGATTGCAAAAATATGTTGGAGGTTCAATATCTATCCATTAACAAATGGTGATCCAATCCATTAAATTTGGATGGTTAGTGGATAAATCGATCAATTTGCCGTTCCTACTTTTTAAGAGAGGAAAATTTAATCCTATGAGAGATTCATAAAAATTACCTGAGTGACAAAAATCAGTAGTTCACCGATAGAGAAGAAGACTATGAAACCAGACAAGTTCTTGAAAAGGAAAGCAATGAAGCAGAAGACTGCACCTAGAAATGTTGATCCAGAAAGAAGCTGCAATGGCAACCCAGGGAACCCAAAGAAGAAATGAAATAACACATCAAAAAATTTCATTAAGTGTAGATACACCCTTACAAAGACAGAACAGTGTCAAATTCAAGACAAAGGAAAAGAAGACCGGGACATGCAACTGTAAAATTCTTAACCACTTCTATATAAAATAGAATTGAACCATTACAGATTTGAGAATAGATTAATAATATAAAATAAAATTTCTCGTGAAAGATGAAGAAACCTTGAACTTGTCCATACAGAAAACAGGAATACAAATTTGTTATGATCTCTGCTCCAATTTTAATATTTATATCTGAACAAAATGGGTGCCAAAGACTCATGTTATATGAAATTGGGGCAATCATGTATTCTATTTTGTCTACATAGATTTAATCAGTGGCTGTGTAACAAATAATCTTCAACTTCTAGACTATTTATACTATTATTACTAATGAAACTGAATATCTTGCACCTAGGTCAAGCTTCATCCAAATCCAAGAAATCCACACCTTTATGAGACGTAAAGATATGTTTTCCAGTCAAAAGTGTACAACAAATGGAATTATGAGTCATTTGACTCATTTCACACTATAAGTAAATGTAAATCAACTGAGTTTACCTTGAAAGCATTAGGGATGGTTGAAGATATCTTGTCAAGAAACAAGCCTCCAGCTAATGTCCCCAAAATCCCACAAATAATTGTCATGCCTCCAAACAACAAGTCAGCATTACTCTGTCAAAAAAAAGGCACCATCAAAGAAGCAAATTTCCACAAAGGACTAGGCCCAAGTGCAACACAAAACTTACTACAGTGAATGTAATAAAATAGTGTCAATAAGTCTTCGAATTTGGATTTAGGACCTAACTCACACAAGCAGTTTGTAAGGTGAGGATTATCCAAACTTTATAAATTCTCTTTATGTCATATCTCTAGTTAGGGAGAGACTAAACCACAGCCCTCGACAAAGTGATTAATGCAATCACTAGTGAGACAACAACTAAGGCAGGCCATGGATGATCACAATTAAAGTAGTTTTCCAATACTCTCCCTCAAGGCTTCTGGCATGGAACATGACAAATGCAAATGATGCAACAATTCATGTAGGATAGACTCGAGCAACATCTTAGAATTTGGGTTTAAGGTCTAACTCAATCCCATAGAATCAGATCGTAAGATGAGAATTAATCAAGCTCTCCTTAAGCCATATCTCTAGTCAACGTGTAACCACCACTCTTGGGTTGCAATTAAGATAATGCCCAAAGAGGCTGGAATTAAGATGACCTAGAAGTGACCACAATTAAGGTTGCTTTCCAACAATATGTGTTGGAGATTCTACATCAACTAATGGCTACTTGCTATCAAATTTTTATTGGACCACTTCAAATGTCCAATAATCACCATGAAAGGGGTTGGGAATCCCACATTGACTACTGTAGAGATATAACCAAATTAAAAAGGTATCATACGATTGTTGCTAAGTTTATTAGGTCACCTCCTATCAAGTCATTATTGAACCACTCACAAATGTCCAATCTTGCAAACTTTACCTGGTAGATGTTCAGTCCTCAATGTGATAGAATTGAAGATCCCACATTGATTGATGTTATGACTAAAATATTGTATATAAGTGAAATATAACTCATTCTACAAGTCACTTTAGTAGGATTGAGTTAAAATCAATCCCAAATTGTAAGTATAGCAACAACAACAACCAAGTTTTGTCCCAATAGGTGAGGTTCATCAATCAACACCACAAGGCTGTTTCAAAAACCAATTTTTCAATAAAATCTTCAAAATAACGCCTTTGGTAATATTATTTTCTAACATTTAACGTGAAGAAGTCATGAATTTATTGGGTAATAAATGAGAATACCATTTGGTAAATGTTGTATCCTGCCTTTGGGCCCCAATATGAATAAGCTCCAATAACAAAGTTGTATGATATGTACCCTGGCAATGTTTGAATTTTCATGTGAAAAAACAAATACCATAGTTTGGAATTGAAAATAAAAATATCAAATTCTCAAAACTGAAATTCATTATTTTTATTGTGCATTACATTCAACTATTATAACAATGTTCCAATTTTCTTAAACAACAACCATATTCAGGAAACAAATGAAAGAAAAGTATTTATCTGCAGGTAGGGAAAAGAAGTACCTAGAACATTTACAACATACACTTGGTCATGCAAGAGCTCCTGTATATCTTTCGAAAAGTTGGTGAATTGATCCCATAGTTTGGATGTTGATCTGACAATCATAAAGAGAAAAATAATGTTTTACTCAAATATCAGATATTAGGTGAAGAAACAACTTTAGCAATCTATTGTGACCATAATCATAAGGGAATTTCAAATGTACAAGAACTTTAGTAGGGGAACTGTAATATCCATTACGTGGGTGTATAACTTCCTTTTCACCATAATATATATGTATATGTGCGCATAAAGTTTAAAAGAAAGATTCCTTAAAAGTAGGAGCATGAGTGTAATAATATTTAATGATCTTAGATAAACTGAACTGAGGAATTAACTGAAATTTTATTAATTTCTCAATACACCCAATAATAGGAGTACAACAATGTATTTATAGGCACCACACACAACTTGGCACTGTTTAACTATTATGTGCTACCGCTTGGCACCGTTTAACTAATATAGCTACCGCTAGGCACAATTTAGCTATTGTTAGCTATAGCTGACAGTTGTGAAAGACTGACAGCCATAAAAATTGAACTAACTTATTTCTACTAACAAATGATGATTTTCTTCTCTCTTCTTTAGTTAAATTATGAACAAAGGAAACAAGACACCAAGTACAGGAAATTGCCTTTCTTGTATTCCTATAGTCCATGGGTTAGTATGATTTTGTCTCTGTTTTTTTGTCTGTTTGTGTTCTTTGTCATTCTACCACCCTGATTCCAGACAAGGCTGTCAATCTGTAATAGTACCAAAACTGCTCTGGATGAACTGAAAGCATTCCCATTAAGGATATTAACCATTCCCAGAAGATTAAATAGACCAAGAAGTTTGATGATTGATTCAAGTGACATTGTCTACTCTTCCACATCCTCAGACAATCTATGGCAAATGGTAGCTGAATTTTGTCCACAACTTTATTTTTCTTGCTCTCTTTAATGCACACAAGACAAATTTAATACTTAGACTTCGGATTTTTGTTGGAAAGTTGCCTTAATTGGAGTCACCCCTAGTGTGCCTAAGTTGCAACCTCTTTGAGGGTGCCTTAAGTGCAACCTCAAGGATGACAATTTAGTCGTATGGCAACTAAAGATATGTTTTAAATGGAGCTTATAAAGTTTGGAGACTCTTCACCTTACAAACTGATTTTGAGGAGTTGAGTTGAGTCCTAAGACTGATTTCTAAATTTTCTTCAGCTTGGCATTAGAAATAGGAAACAAAGACAAACTAAACAACAAATACCAAAAAGAGAAGGGCTTCAAAAATTCAGAAAATCAAAAGCAATAGTGCCACTTACTTGGGTCCTCCTAGCAAGGCTTGATCCTCAGCAAGCATGCCATCATCTATAACAGAAATGTCTAACATTGAGCATAGAAATTATTTACTACACCAAAAAATGCAATTATCCTATATAAATGGAAAGCAGATATGAAGGGAAGTGCAGAGTCAGAAAAAGTTCTAAATACTAAAAATATGACTAACAATTATCCTAATATGAGTGACACACATGGCTTCTTCCTTAAAATGACAAATTGAAATAAAAATGGATAATGAAGTTAAAAATTTCAAAAGATAATTCCTAATAAAGAATGAAGAACATAAGGTATATAAGCTCAGAAAAAAATGGAGGGAGGAAAATAATAGATTTAGAGCATGTATCAAGGTTGAAGAAAAAAAAGTTTAGATTACTGATCATGATATCAAAGTGATCCAAAAATTATTTTATTAAGTTTTTCAGTGATGGATATGGATCAATGTGTAGCATGGAAGAACTAGAAATCCAAGAGGATGGAAAAAATTGGACTTATTACAGTAGAACTCAGGTTGGAGAGGTAGAAGAAAACCTTAAAAGAATATATGATGGTAGATTTGTTCCTAATGGTAATCCTGCTGAAGTTTGGAAGTGTGTAGGCGAACAGGATATTGCTTGGCTCACTAAGCTATTTAACAGAATTTTGATATCTCAGAAAATGTCAAATGAGTGGACGAGCACTTTGGTCCCAGTATTTAGGAACAAGAGTGTTATTCAGAATTTTGAAAACCACATAGGGAAAAAAATTATGTATAACACTATGAAATTATGAGAAAAGGTGATTAAACATAGAATATCCGAGCTATACATTCCATGTACTCAACCTGCCTTGGTGGAATAAGGCTTTGTTGTTGTACTACTGCAATCCCCCTTCTCTAAAATAAATAATTCATCACAGCACAGCTTTTAACCGAACTGGACATATTGCAAAATAGTGACTTCAAGTGTGTTCTATTTTTTTACAACCACTAACGTATCTTAGTGACCTACAAGAAAAAAATATAAGATGCTTATTTAATTTTATATGAAGAAAAGACACCCTATTCTCTTATTATATTCATTAGCATTGCTGTTTTTTCAAACCTTTTCTCTTTATGAGAATTTGTCCAGTCTTTGAATTTTCTCTATAGCTGCTATTATGAAAATAATATTGGAAGGTAATATTTTCCCAATAAATTTAAAAAATGATTATAAGGAAATATACATAATAAATTACAAAGTAATAGATAAAAAAATAAGAAATACCTCCAGTTTCTGAAACATTTGTTTCAATAGACGTTGGTGTTTGTTTGGATTCCAAGGGTGCAAAACCTACATTAAAAATCAAATAGTGAATTACTGTGACAGAATAAAAAAATTTAGGGCTATTATGAAAAACATCAAACAGAACAAAATGACCACCTTTCAACTGCAAAGGCTTCGTTACAAAACCCAAAATGGGAAAAGGAAGCATCAAAATTGCCTCAACCCAGAATGCTATTCGCCAGTTAAATTGGCTTCCAACCTACACGTTATTTGAAAACATGAAGCTGATTGATTTTAAAATTATAAACAATGCTCAACATACCGTAACATCAACCAAAAGCCAATTAATGTAATAAATATAAAAGCTGAGCACAAGTTTTAAGCTTGCAAGTACCTTAGATAAGGGTAAAACAAGACAGAAAATATTTTTCCAGAAAATATGGCTATTTAATTTGAGAATATGGCTGATATACATTATTAGTTTCCCTGACTAACTCCATCAAATATACTCAAGCCTTCATACTTTCTGAATCCATTCACTTTCTATCTTTCTGAAATTTATTGAAGGTTGAAGATTGATGTCTATAAGCGGTTTGGCTCGTGTTAATGTAGACTAGCAAAGTAATTCCACCTTAGGATCACTAGCAGATTGCCAGACCTTGTAGCGGCCCCTTAATATTTGAGTGTTTACTCAGCTGGTAATCCACTCAATATGAAGAAAATCTCTAAGCACTTGAGATCGGAAAATGTGCTTATTTTTCTCTAGGCAATGGATTATTCCCATTCAAGTTTTTCTATCCAGCATTCCTCTGTACTACCTATCTTTGTGTTGCAGCCCAGGTCATAAGTTCTTTCTGGAGTTAGGTTCAGACGACATGAAACATGAATACTTGGTGAAAACTTGTGGATATGTATTCATCCTAAGAAAGAAGGCGGCTTGGGTCTTAGGAAGTTGATTTCAAAGAACGTTGCCATGGAAAGCAAACAGAATACAGTTTCCTTGAGAATCTTGTCGCCTCTCGCATGAAGTTATGCATTGTTAAGTGTGACTAAAATTAGAATGTGTGGAATACTAACGTGGCAATGTGCTCTTTATGTCACTCTTTGGTACATTGATTGGAACACAATTCTTGTATCTTAAAGGAGAGTTCAATGAGTGAACATGTAACAGATTATGTGATTCCTAGCTGCATCAGATTATATAATAGAGTATAATGGTAAGGTGGATATATATTGAGTAAAGGGTGTATGTAAGAGCAGAATACAGAATGAATATTCGGCTTTCGAGAGGCCAATTCTCTCCTCAAAGTTCACTCTCACTATTTTCTTCTCCCCTCCCAAGTGCTACATACTTTCTGTTATATATTTCTCTCTCCTCTAACCAACCCCTACTGTCACTGCAGTTATTTTTCTTTCCTCTCCTCCTATACGTATATTTGAAAGGAATAATTTCTCTATACTACCCCTGAACCTCTTGGCTGTTGGGGTGTGTCACATAACAACTTCTTTGAGATAGAATTAGGTGTTTAGCTTGTACTCTGACATAAAGCTCATGATCTTTTGGGAAGGGCTTCCTTTAAGGATTGTTTAGTTAGAAGGCTGGGTAACTTAGCTTCATTAATTCTTTTTATCTCTTTTATCACGAAAATCTCTTATCCTCTGATCTCATTGTAATCTTCTCATTTAAGGTGTTTCTCTTTTATCCCTGAATACAATAAATAAAAACCAAACTCAACCTAAACAGATAAATATTCCAACAATTATTAGAACAATTAAAATATATAGCAGTTCAAGAAAATGACACAACACAATTAACAGGTATAATCAAAAGCCACAAGTTGACACCATCAAACAAAAGAAACAAGTCCTCTAAACACAGTTAGACTATGGAAGTATGTAGTCTTACAAATCCACCATAAACATAGCCCAGAGCAGTCCCAGCTGGTATACACATATAAAACGTAGCAAGCCATGCTGTTTTCTGTCATCAATAAAAACACTTAATCTGCAATACTGTATTCATGAAGGAAAAGTTTCAACTAATTATGAAGGCACTGAAAGGGAAATAAAGAATTAGGTCAAACCTCTGCAGGAGGGGCATGGTCATCTATGAATGGTGCTGCAAGACTTATGAAGGAAGCCTCACCTACCCCAACTAGCCTGCAAAAATACAGCTGAGAGTCTCAAATAAAAAATGTGACATGAGAAACTGGTGAATTATCGAAGGTCTCAAGGCTTTATAAATTTGAAAGTACCGAAACATTCCCTTACATTCGGCATATTGCAATAGACCAAAAATCAAATGAACTGCCACATCCTGCGATCGCAAATGTCCAGACAGACAATCCAACACCAATAAGCCGAAATGGATTGTGACTGCAAACATGAAAATGCATTAGATCACCATTCAATGAAAGGGGAGACATGAAGGTTGCAAATATTTAATCCTATTTTGAGCTACCTTAACCTTTTTGAAGAACATGACTCACATTATCAGTTTCCCATTGTTTATGCATTTCTTTAATATAGCTTCTTAATGAAATGACATGCATTCAACCACAATAAACATGCTGAAAGCTGACACCATTTCATTCTCATTTAATTTATAGATTTCAAGAATCTCCAACACACTCCCTTATATCGAGGACTGAACATCTCTGAGCGTGAGATTTAGATATTTATGGGTGGTCTAACAAGAGTCCAGGATGACATAATAGTCCCAAAGAACTTGACTATCATAGACTCTAAATGAGTCTGATACTATCATAGGTAGTAATTTTATGTCTAAATCAACCTCACAAAACCGGTTTGTAAGACGAGGGTTGTATCCTACTTATATATTATAATTTGGCTTAATTCCTAATCGATATGGGATTTGCAATAAAATCAATCATGGAAGTATCAAAACAGTGTCAATTTATTTATAATAAATAGAAATGACCGTAGAACTCTCCTGCATCTATGATTTACATTAACCAAATTGGAATTGAGAAGAAAGTGAAATTTATATTGCACTGTACATATTCTCAGGATTTTAACCATCTAGTTGACAAGACAGGCTTGTGTTCAGTCATACGAATTTCAAAAGAGCGAGAAATGATAACACAGGCCACACAATTGTAGACAAGCAGCATGAACTCTTGGATTTTTAATTTAGTACCATACCAAGAGTCACGGATTTTCCTTTCTTTCTTTCCTTCTTGACACAGATAAAACCTATGCTTGGCCTATGCCTGACACCTGAAGCTTTCATTTAGGAGGATTGGTTCCTCAACTTGATTTGGAACTCCGAGAGCCTATGATTGTTCTATGTATACACATGATGTCTTAGGCTTTCACCTAACAGCTTAACTTTTGAGTCATAAAAACAACCCCAAGAAGTAAAGGATCTTCTGATACTTAAATTTTGCTGTTGAATTTATAAGCTAGCTCTCAGCTCATGCTAATACGAATGCAACACCTACAACTATTACTATCACATCGACACAATATAAAGTAATAACAACTAATCATTGTGACGTGATGGGCATGACGTCATGGCCAATCCACAGGCATGGATAGCATGAGAACCAGGCAAAAGCTCATGCAACATGAAGCAATTTACCTTTTGGCCAGAGAAGCAAATATTGGAGAAGCAATTAGAAGTCCAACCATAAATGAAGATGACAGAACACCATCTTGAAAATTGTTCAAGTTAAAATCCCCCCTGAAATGTGGAAAATCGTGCTACAATAAGACGACAACGACAATCAGTAGTAAAATAGAGTTTAGCAGAAACAGAGCTTACTGAATTCCACTGCCACCTGTACAAATACCGGACTCAGTACAAGTTGCAAGTTTTCCATTTACACCGTTACTGGCAATAGCTCCTCGATCCACATAGTTCAGCAAGTTAATGATACAAAATATCATGAGAAGCCTGAAATCATCACACGCATTAATTAATTACTTAATTAACTAATTAATTAGCCTAACGTAGTTCGTTTAAACACCAAGCACAAAACACTATTGAATTGCAGCATATCAATCAGCGAATCATGTATTGTTCTGAATTTGAAGTTGCAAAACAGAAGCAATTAAATGAAAAAGTAGGCTTGTGAGAAGAAGGACCGTTTAGGCGAAAACCACGAAGGATTGGGATTTTGATCTGACTCCGATGCCATTCTCGCTTCGCTCTGCTCGCAGCTTCTTCTCCTTATCTCTGATTGTTTGCAATTGAAAAGAGAAAGAAATATATGAAGTTAGTTAGTATATAACAATGGTTGAAGTGAGCTTGCACTCGAGTTTTTCGTTCATTTCATTTGCGTAATCGTTCCTCCAAACTCAACCGCCTCTATGATCCTTCCCTTCCCTTCCCTTTCTGTTATACATAACGTTTCATTCACGGTCTTATGAAAATATAAAATATCTGATCCAATCAAATAATAATATTTGTTTAATATCCATATGATTTTTATTATAATTTCTTACATTTTTGCTTTTAACGACTACAATTCTTTTATTATTTTGCCTTAGTTTGACTTTTTTAAAACAAAAATATTCTCTCAATTTATTTATCATCTGATTAATAGTAATCCACTATATATTTGTATGAGTCTCCATTCACTGTTTATTTAGTCTCAGTTGCCGTTCAGTTTAGGTGGCATAAACTTGGATTTTGTTTTTCAGCGAAGTCGTCGTAATTTTCTTATATAACATAAAACTCAATAAAATATTATGGATATTTTAAATACAAACAAAAAATATAATAAATATCTAAGTTTCGTATTACAGGGTAACGGATAACCTTCACTTCTCAATCTATCACATCTAGAAATTCTTTTCTTTTTCATGCGAATGCAAACTCAAATAGACTAATATTAGTCTAATTTATATAAACTATTACATTATTTAATAAATTTTAGTAGAAAAACTTAATTTTACGCATGTAGTTGTATTCAAAGTTTATTTTGTATAAATTATGTCTAAAAATTATATTAATTCAAAATTATGCGATATTTTATTTACATGCATAAAATTTGCGTGCATTTTTATAATTTAATGGTTAAGTTGATTAAAATTATACAACGTTTTAATCTTCTAAATGAAAATTATTTTAATCCATAACCTTGTGTAATCTTGTTGAACATTTTAAATTTTTCTTCTTTTTTGTCGTGAACGTGTACTTTAAGCTTTCAACAACACGAATATTCGAATAAAATAGGTATCAGTGTTTGTTTGAGTTTCTTTTAAATAATCTCTTTTATTAGAAAAACTCTTAAAAATCCAAAATAAATAAAATGATCATATTTAGTTTGCTAATTTATATCCAATATTTTCACATAATTTAATTTAAATGCAATTATAGTACCAATATTTTATATTGTAATCCAACAGATAAGGCTGTTAATTTTGTAAAAAAAAAAAACTACTATAAAAAGTCACATTTAGTTTATATTTAACCAAGTGTGTTTTTTGACCTAAAATTATTTTAAAGTTAAACATCAAAATAAGTTCTTTTAAAAAGTAAAAACTATTTGATACTTTTATCATTTTAATTTCAAAGTTATTTTTAAATTAAAAGTTGTTTAATAGAATAATTTAAAATTTAAGTTATTTAAGAGTAATTGACTCAGTTAATGGGAAAATGTATTTATATTAAAAATATTTTTTAATGACAACAAAAACACATAAAAATAAAATAAAATATACGAATTTAAACATGCTAGTTTTAATGATTTAAAACTACATAATACAAATTACAAAATATCAAATGTTTAATACTTCTATATTATTTTAAACAATATTTTTTAAGATAATTTTTTAAATGGAATTTAATAATGTCAAATTATTTTAAAAATATCTAATAAATCATATAAAAACATTAATAAATATATTGTCGTAATTAAAGATAAAAAAGTTAATCATAAATTAAAAGGTTAAAAAAATGAACTAAAAAACATATTTATAATATCAAACTGTTATTTTACAATAGTATTAACTCATTTTAGTAATGTTTTGGAATTTTGGAATTGCCTCTCAATTTATACGAAATAAAGATATATGTAACCCAGATTTCATTATTCTGACCCTTGATTGGGGGAATATTAATATTATGCTTCCATTCCAACCCCTTCACTCTCATTGTGATGGATTTTCTGTCTCACCCTGTAACCTCATTCATTATTGACCTACAATATAATACTATTCTGCCATATCCCGAAAT
>Ga0099824_1001381_pt1 | contig 33947 bp, 19 predicted proteins | sample SiratrowhiteBW_FD_76837 | JGI IMG/M metagenome (GOLD analysis project Ga0099824, IMG submission 76837) | Root nodule microbial communities of legume samples collected from California, USA - Siratro white BW | ecosystem: Host-associated > Plants > Roots > Nodule | place: USA: California... | reverse complement strand
TATATATATATATATATATATATATATATATATATATATATATATAATTGTAAGAGAGAGGTGTGTGGAAAGAGTGTATATATATGTGTGGTATGTGTAATATTAAAAAAAAAAAAAAAAAATATAAATATATATATATATGAAAAAAAAAAAAAAAAAAATACTACTTGGGGTGCTGTGCTACTAGTCCATATGTTGATATGTCTTTAATATGTTCTGCAGTTGCAAATGACGCTGATAGGGGTGAAGTGTCATCTGACACCGGAATCAAGGCATCATATTCAGAAGCTGATAAGATCGTTGATGGTATGGATTTTGGTGAGCTTTGCAATGAGTTTGAGTGCATCAGCAGCCCCTTGGTAGAATCTACTGCAAGACAACTTGCACGCGATATACTTGAACAAAGGGAGGGAAATCGAGCACTTGGAATCTTTGCTGTTTCTGTTACATACAAGGTCTTGCTTGAATTCTCCTTTACACACCACATGTTCTATATGTGATCTCTTCTGAGTGTTCATCAAGAAAACAACATGCTTCATTCCTGATGATAGTGGTTCCCCTTTGTAACAGAACAAGGGATAGCAGTTTCTTTTCTTCATTGAATTTTTATGCCAATGAAGAGTCACACTATAATAAGGGGTACCAAAAAGTTTTAAGACTCTGGGGTTATTAAAATAATGATAATGTTTAACTAGTACATAGGCACAGTAATTTTATGTAAAAATGTAGCATATAATGTTGTTAACGCAATATTATTGTGGTTGTTGATATAAACAAATTGGATGACTAATTGTTTAATTGATATTTCTTAGGACACTCCTCCTTAGCTGGATTTTATGTTATGTCTATGATTCTGTTATCGTGTTCAGGATCCTATCAGAAGTTTTACTGGTCGTGAGAAGTATAAGAGAGCACTGTGGGCTACTGCTGCACTAGACAAGCCATCTGTGGTGAGTTCAATTTCTAGGATCCTTCTCCTAAAGCAGCAATTAATCCATGATTCTGTTGTTCTTCTCATGTTATAGCTTCCCTTGTTTGAGAAATGCTTCCTTTTCATAAGTTGGTAGGCTGAACACTTAAGCTACATATTACTAGTATCAATTATTGAATAGCTTTGGAAAGAAAAGAACTACATTAGATTGAATTTGTCTTCTTGTAGTTTTCATTCCTTTTAAGATAAACTCTTTCAAAGGGACAAAATGTGTAAAGGTGAGAGTGCATTGATTTGAAAGTTATTTTATCCTAATAATACTAGAGGATAAATTAGAAACAAAAATTAATGTTGTCTTGATGTAATGAAGTAAAATAATCTTTCCTAAATCTACGAACAATAAGGATGTGGAGAGTTTTCTAAAAAACTTTGTGCGGTGACAGACTGTGCAGGAAATGGTGATGCTGTCAACCAGTGTTTTGAGTATCAAGTGGACAATAAGAGGGAAGCCAAAATCTGTTATTGGAGGGTTAGGAGAAAATTTAATACTCAGAATTACTTCCAAATTTACTCTTAACCAAATTAGCGGTCAAGTCATTGAGCATGAAGAGTTTTGGGACTTATCAGCTTCATCTGCTGGTGCTCAGACATTTTTCTGGACATCACGTGCTCTCTTTTCTGCTATTGAATCTGTAAAAGACTTGGCTGACAGTGCTAAGAATTTGAGTAATAACATTTCAACCAAAAAAGAGAACTTGGAGATGTATCCAGATCCTTCAGGAGATCCTACCAAGGTTAGTTCTTTTTCCTCTGTAGATGAATTCTAAATGACAGGCTTCAATGTCCTATCTTTTCTCATCTTTGGTGCTTTTCTGTTTTACTTGAAGGAATTTTTAGGTAAAAACTTAGTTAAATACTTTATAAGAGTTTATATTACTGGTACTTAAATGAACAAGTGAGTTTGACTTCATTTTTTAAATTTATTAAAATAGACTGAAAGTGTTGTTTGAATAAATATATAGTGAGTACTTATTACATTTTATCTCATTTTCTGTGTTTGTTGGTAAGTTTATCCAAATATGATCAAATTCATAATATTCCACTCTCTTAAACTCAACCAAACACACCTTCATAATGAATCAATCAAGTTGTTCAGATCGTAAGTTTATGCCATTACGTTCATTATCACAAGAATGTGATGCTATGAATTAATGCCTTGCAAGAAATATTGCCATACACATGAAACCTAGTACACAGATCATTTTCCTTTGTGAGTTGTTGATTGCTTTTACTTTTATTCAGTTCTTCCAGAGGGACGATAGTTTTCAACGGGATGCTTACCAGATTGCACTATTCCTGGCAGTTATTTATTTGGTGGTACAGTTTCTAAGGACAACTTTGTAGAACCATCCTTTCTTTATACCAAATGAACTTGTATCTCTTTGTTCTCCCATCTCATAGTCATCAGGTTGTATTGTCAAAGTTACAAGTAAATATGTACGTTCTTATTTTTGAGTGTGTCTATAAAAAATCAGACAATTCTGTTGGAGTTTTTGCAGGTTCTTTTGATGCCACAACCTCAAAGGACGATTTGATTATTCTGCAATAAAACAGGCTAACAAATATTCAGGAGGTGTGTGATATTTTTTTTTGAAACAAATAAGTTTTACTTCTTGATGGAGAAAGTCAAAACAAACCAGAATCAGGTTACATCATAAAGTGGAGAGAATCTACTAAGATTGTAGCAGCAATTGGTATATGAACTATTCTTGTTTAGCACAGTGGGTATAACATAACGAACTAATACAAATAACTTCTGAACTGTTCTACATAAATAGTATTATTATAATACATCTTGAACTTCTATTTAATCGTGTTTATTATTATTATCTTGAACTATTCTACATAAATAGTATTATTATTATTATCTTAGAAATTTTCTAACGTATTTCAATTAAAATATCTTTATCTTTAAAATTATAAAACAATAAAAAAAGAAGCTCCGCATCCTACGTAAAATTTCAATACTAGTCGATCTCTTGTAGAATCATTTTTATTCAGTAAGTTGTTATTCTCTGTCTGCTGACAACATTTTGGTTTAACGAAATTGTGGTTATTTATTCTTAAATCTTAACAACATCATTTTAAATCGTTTTTAAATTCTTGATCAGGTAATATAAAATGAAAAGAATTATTTTGGATGAACCTTTATGCAATGAAAGGAACAGTTATTGTTATTTCTAATCTAAAATGAATATTTCAGATTTCAGATTAGGTAGTTTGAACCGAAGGTTTTATAATACGGATTAATCTTTGTTACTAAAAGATGGTGGATGTTGATATTGTTATGGTGCAAGGAAGAAAAGGCCTTTGAGTGGTATGACAAATTAAAGAAGTCCAACAAACGGTCCAAATACACATTAAAATATGTGGGGCAATTGCTTCCTCCACCCCACATTTGCTTCCTACACTCCATCAATTTTTCTTAATTTCACAAATGTCTTGGTGAGTATATTAAAAGGGAAAATTTGGTTGTGATTTTGTAAAAGTGCAGAAGATTGGTGCTGGGTGAAGGCAGAAAAGCTATGAACGACGGAAGAGCTAGCAATAATGACGACGGACGAGTTGCGACAGCAGACGATGGGTAAAGAAGTAACGGAAAAACACATTGCAGCACAGAGCTTTTCATAAGACACTTTTACTATTATGGAAAACGTTTTCATAAGTCTTACATAAACAATTTTCCGTAATAAAGAAAATTTTTGAAAAAAAAAAAATTATGTTGCTTCTCCACCACTCTTCCGCAGTCACACCGCTCCTTCACCATCACCCTTCATAACCGTCGTCGTTGTTAGTTCCTCCATTATCACCCAGCACCAATCTTCAGCACTTTCACAAAACCATACAACCTAATTTCTCCCTTCCAATATTTTAGCTAGAACATCCGTAGAATTAAAAAAAAAAATTTGATGAAGTGCTCGAAGCAAATGTAGAGGTGCAGAAAGCAATTGCCAATGTGTGATTCGTTTTGACTATATGAACAGATGGAAAAAGACGAGTTCTTCCTAGACCCTAATACATTCTTCCTGCATCTTAATAAAAAATTTTAATACCACAATTGTCCTTATATGAGAATCGGATGACACCTCCATCTGATTGTTAATTTTTTTTCAAATGACAACCGGATTGGGTGTCATCCGGTTCTCATTTCCAAATCAAAAAGATAATCAGATGAAACCCATCCGATTATTATTTTGATTTGGAAATGAAAACCAGATAACACTCTATCCGGTTCTCATATAAGGGATTAGAGTGTAGGAAGAAAGTATTAGAATGCAGGAAGAACATGGAAAAAATGTTGTGCATATTTAACAAATTATTTAAGGGCAAAAACTTCCTGCACCCATCAATTCTGACTTGCACCCCAACGTTCACCATTAACGAAACCTGCAGTTTTTCTTAGATAAACATGACAAGGGTACGTTTATTTTGAAATTTTGATGCGGTGCATGTAAGAATTGAAGGGGTGTAGGAAGTTTTTTCCTTACTTAAGACGGGTTAAAAAATGGACCTTGATTCCGGTAATTTTAATCCATTACTCTATTTTGTTTGTTCTGCTTAACTCATTAAATTGGTAAGCTAAAGGCAGGGTGAAGCCTCTTTTTCCACAATAAAGATTAAATAAAAATAATTTAAAAGATTATTATTTTTATATTATTTAAAGTTGTATATACAATAATATTATAATTTTAATCACTAATACTTACGAATTAAATTATAATTATTAATTAGTAATTAATTATTTTATTTTATTTTATTAAAAATATTAATTAATCAAATTAAAAATTAAAATATTTATATAATTAAATATATTGATAATATATAATTATAAAAACTTTTAATGGAATGGAAGTACAATTAAAGTTCACAATTTATTGCATGAGGTTTGAAAATTCTTGATGGATATCCTTTCCGATAGATGGTACCCAAGCTCGTTTTGTATATTCACAAAATCATTGAGCATGTCTATAACTATGCATTCAAGGTGTAATTTGGTGCCCACTTCTTCAATCACAACAAAAGACCATTACTCTATTCCAAAATGTGATTAAGAAAATAAAATTTATGTTTTACTTTAGAACAGGTGGAAATGTAGTGTGAGTACTCAGCCAAAATTTGTGGATCTTATATGATGAATAGTTTACAATAAACTATTTTTCAACAAGTTTCCTATGCAACAATAACGCAATATCATCACAAAAATGATATTGTGTCCTTTAGAACATTATACCTTTCTCTTTTGAAAAAATTATACAAGGAGGTAATTGAAAATAACTTAGAAATCTCTCCCCTATCCCACTTCTTTTTTCTATGTACTCGAGAAATGGTTAATTTATTCCAATGAAAGGAATTATGTTACAACAAGATGAAATAAATACCATCCCTCAATTACACTGTTGATTTAAATGCTCAGCATTGTAATAAGCATCATTAAGAGCGTTAATACACTTCCAATTAACACTCTGGAAGCTGAAGAAAGATCATGTGCGCTCACTGCATATACCTTTCCAGTCTTATCATCCTTCACTTTGATGCTGGAAGAGCCTAAAGAACCAAGAAAACAATGCTAAAGTCATCTTCTAGTACATGTTAGTTCAACAAGTTTATCGGTAAAAGACAATGCAAGAAAATAGATATGATATAATAATAAATAGTCCTATAACGTATAACAGCTCCTTGATGAAAAGTCTCAAAGGCAAGACTAGAAATTGATGGAACATGATTCTTGTTCTGCTTAGGATATGGGATGAGTTTTAGGCTCAAAATAAGATTATGAAAGTATAGGAAGTAGTCCACTTTTGATGTAGAAATTGAATAAACATGCACTCGTCATGAAATTGGGTCGCAGACCAATTTCAGGAGTCAATATAATTATTAAGAGACGAGTTCTTCTTACATCCTAATAAGATTCTTCCTGCACCTTAATAAAAAAATTCATTCTGCAATTATTCTTATATGAGAACCGGATGGCACCCCCATCCAGTTGTCATTTGAAAAAAATCGACAACCGGATGACACCCTCATCCGGTTGTTATTTTTTTTCAAATGACAACCGGATGGACTGTTCATCCGGTTGTTAATTTTTTTTCAAATGACAACCAGATGGAGGTGTCATCCGGTTCTCATTTTCAAATCAAAATGATAACCGGATGAAACTCATCCGGTTATCATAGTCAAAATCGAAAACGAATTAATTTTTCGATTCGGACTACCGGATGAGTTTCATCCGGTTATCATTTTGATTTGGAAATAAGAACCGGATGACACCCCCATCTGGTTGTCATTTGAAAAAAAATTAACAACCGGATGAACAGGCCATCCGGTTGTCATTTGAACAAAAATAATAACCGGATGGGGATGTCATCCGGTTGTCGATTTTTTTCAAATGACAATCGGATGAGGGTGTCATCCGGTTCTCATATAAGGATAATTGCGGAATGAATTTTTTTATTAGGGTGCAGGAAGAATCTTATTAGGGTATAGGAAGAACTCGTCTTATTAAGAACCAAATTGGGTCACGGACCAATTTCAGGAGTCAGTACAATTATTAAGAACCAAAGCCTTATAAGCAAACTGATTCTCTACAACTGAAATTTAACTGTATTAGATCGTTAAGATTTAATATTGAATCATTAATAATAATTAAGTTTCATTTTAAATTTAATATCGAAATACATCAATAAATATGTATAAATGCAATGTATTGAAATAGTGAAAAAATAACTTCTATTTAGACTAACCAAAAGCCTTAACAACTAGAACAATTCTTATTAAAAAATATTGGAAGAAACAATCCTAATTAATATTATTGGTATATAACCTTAATAAATAAATTTAGCATATAAGTAAGAGGGTACTCACAATTGTAATTAACCCATCCAATGGTCATGTTTTCAAGATCATATACAACTAATTTGTTTGATAACACCAAATCTGCAATAGGAAACAATTTCATGTAAATAAATGATATTCATTCAATGGCACTAATTTAAAAAATGATCAGAAATTTCGAATTACCATCAGTGAGGTCATATCTATTATCAAGTTTTACCAAACAAAAATAAAGGTACAATAAAAGAAATGAACAAACATAATCTGAAAGTTCTTAATTTAACAAAAATAGCCAACATATAACACAAGTCAATAGATTAAATTATAAGTGAACCACAATTTCAAAAATTTACCTCCAAGAAGAATTATGTCTTGTCCATCCTTAGTTTGTGCCATACTTTTTTGCCAGCCAACACACCACATGTTTTCCTGAGGACAATGACACAAAAAATAATATTAAGAAATAACAATACTAAACATCTGAAACAAATTTTTCAAGATCAAAATTTTCTCCAAAACAAATGGGCACATTATCAAATTAGCATATGTATACATATACAACAACTTATTCAAATTCCACTTACTTTGAACAGGAATAGGTAATCATGAGGATAAGCTGTCAAAGTAAGCCCCTCCTCGAAGGTAAACTTGACAGTTGGAAATCCATCATCAACACTGCAAAATTACAATGGTCAATAAGTTAAGAGCTGCATAATCATGTTAAATTGATTATGTTAAAGTTCAAAAAGTAACAAAAAAACATTGCTTTTGTCTTGCCATAGCCATTCCACCTTTGCATACACCAAAATATTTGATTACTAATATTATCAAAAGGGAGATAGCTATATATTTTTGAAGATAAATTTAAATGAGAAACTGACATCAACATACTGTATGGATCAAACAACCAAGAAAATAAACCTCAGTATCTCCCACCCATAAATTATGGTAATGCAGTGTATATATCAATCAAACAAAAACTGAAACAAAATGAAGTCACAGATTAGTACATACTTATCATAAAATTGGAAACATGTAAATTGATCTTCAACAAGATATAATTTCATTCCACTTTGTTGAGCCAAAACCTATCACAAAGAATAATCATGAGAATTCAAGTGGGAAAATTTGATTTACTTAACTCTTAAAATTACTCTTACCTTCTCCAATATCTGCTCATAAACTGAGGATGGAAGATAAGCCAGGGTTGTACCACTATCTATAATTGTTCCCCTCCCACTTGTAGAATCAAATATATCAGTGGGGAGTTGTACACTCTCCCCACCAACCTCCAAGTCCTTCAAAATCACATTGTAGTGTGGCCTAAAATAGTCAATAGACTACAGTTAGAACATAATTCCAATACCAAAACCTAAACTTGATATAAAATACATTAGAAGAATCTGGTATAACATCTGCAAGATAACATGCCAGAGCTCTCAGAAAGTTAAGGACTTATATGCTATATAAAAAATATAAATAAAAACCCATTACAAATTATTTTCATGAATTGATCAATTTTATACCATAATCATAACGTTTTTGCTAAATATATCAAGACAAAAAGGATTTCAAAAGTCAATAATAGTTGTCAGTAATATTGTATCTATGAAAAACTAATCAGATGTTAAATGGAAGTACCCTTATCATTCAATATAGTCCACACTAATCCATCAAATTACAATGATCAAACAATAAAACAAATCAAATACAGTTACAAGAAATAACATTGCATGTGAACAAAAGGCTAAGACGATTATGCACATACATTTTTGGTACCAATGAAGTTTTGTTAAATTTTGGCTGCACTACTTCCCCTATGGCAAATATTCCTCCTCCACTTATACTGTCAAGGCAGTGTGAAAATACCCTTTTCACCTTTCCAGCTGCAGCAAGCTGTGAAAGCACAGACGAATTTGCTTGTCCTAAACCAATTATTCCATCAAGGGATTCATCAGAACCTGAACTCAATGTCCCAGATTGTCTAGCTCCACACCTATCAGCAAGTTAATATTTGTCAAGTAATACTCACTCAATTATGCATGTGCCAAATGAGAAGAACTATAAATTGGACCCACCCAAAAATCACAGTGGTGCTATTATCTGGTACAGTACTGAGATCACCATTGGCTCGGTCAAATGTAAGATGATCCTTAACATAGGACCCAGAGGTCGTGCTTCCATCTCCATAAGTTATGCTATATGGGCAAGACATGTCCTTTGTGCATCCAGAAATAGGACCATCATATGTGGAAGTGCAAAAGTCACTGTCACAACCAACCATATTTGAAGTTGTGGACTGCTCAGGGTCGTAGAGGGTTAAGTCCATCTGCAACATGACAATAATATAGTAAAACTCATATTTCACCTCAACTAATCCAACTGAAAAACGTGTATCCAAAATGTACAACATTTCATGTTACTCCAATAGCTCTGATTCATGAACAATTGAAGCAAATATGTGTTATAAATTCTGCCATAACAACCTCAATATACTTATATTTCAACCAAATGGCATGAATGTTGAAGCTGTAAATTAGTTTAGAGACATACACCAAGACCACTTTTCTTGGGACATGTTGTGCAACCAACACAATTCACCCACAGAATGTCACTCCCTGTATCAACTTGTACATAGTAGTCCTTTGCAGGAGAGCCAAGCCCAATTTTGGTATAATACAGCCTGAGCAAATCATCAAAGACCCAAATAAAAAAATGGTGACACCCTTCAAAGCATGCATAATCGAGAACAAAAAACAAGAAAAGAAAAAAAAAAGCTTTGCATGTGAAAAACAAAAGAGAATAAAGAGGAGGGAAAGCAAACCGACCCATTTGAATTGGCACGACCATTGCCACCGAGAGGGATATCAACGGCAGAGAGAAACCTTCCTCGACGACGAGCATCATGATCTTTGATGGCAGCGAGGTTTTCAATGGGGCCTTTGAATTTGCGTTCAACGGGGAAAACCAAATTGGCATTGGCCACATAACAAAGTTGCAAAACAAACAACCCCAGAAGGAAAAACGTCAATCTTTCTCTAAGATCCATGGTTTGGGATAAACGGTAACTTCAAGAACAAGCAACAACGAAGAACAATAACACGAAAACAATAAAGACTAATTCAAAAGCATTGCCGACCCAGATAGAAAACAAGGGTCGGTGAATGAAACAAAGAAGTGGGATAGGGGAAGAATGAAGAAACAAACAAGTACAACAAAAAAAGGACTCAGCTTTGATAAACACGGACATATGAAAGAGAGAGAGAGACAAAGAGAGAAAAAAGAGGGAATTTTGTGGTTTCAATGACAAACCACACGTCTTGTGCAACATATTTAGAATATACATGTTTAAATTTTAAAAGGTTTAACCATAAATAAATAATCTTGTACTTTGTCCCTGTAAATTTGAGGTTGTCTTCTCTCTTTCTCTTATTTTTGGTTGTTTTCTTTGTTTTGCTCTGTTCAGTTTGTGCCTTCTGTTTCATCTCATCACATATTTTTCCCTTCTTCTTCCTTTCCCTGTTTCTTTGCTTCTGATCTAATTTTCAACGTCACTACTTTTTCTTCCAAACACGCCACATTAATTCCATATTTATTCACCCCATTTTTGGAACAAAAGACAAACATATATCACACGCATGCATGATGCATCTTCAACCATTTTTATTATTTATTATATATTATCATAACGATTATTTTATCTTCCTTAATCTGCATTATTTCTTTGTATTTATATGGATCAACTTTGATGATCACGTCAAGATTGTGAATTAATTGATGTAAAGTTTCTTAGTTTAATCAATAATTCCAATTAGTCAGTCAAAGCATTAAAATAATATTGCAGTTTCTTTTCTCACAATCAAAAGGGTGTAACGTACCGCGCTCTCCTGCTACTACTTTTGGTTTCGTCAATTGAATTTATTACAAAACTACCCAATTCAGATAGTTTTTTTTTAAATAGTGATTTTCTAGATAGTGATTTTCTAAATATTGTTTTACTAAAATATGCATGTTTTTCTTTTATAAAAATCATCAAAAATATATCTTAATGGACACATTTAATTGTCTGTGTTTCCAACTGTTGAGAATCAAATCTCTGTTGTCACGTTGACTAATCATATATTTAAGACTTAAACACAAAATTAAATTAAATGTAAGTCATTCAAATAGCTTGCGCTTTCTAATAAGATTCTTATTCAATAATAATATTAATCATTACAGGGAAACTTAACTTTAATAAGCGTGAAGGTCTCTGAGTTGTTTTGGATCAAATTTTCCACTTCAGGATTCTTTCCCATGTTACTTCCTCAATTCCTTCTTCTTCCTTTTTAAATATAGACAGATTATTATGCTCCATCACCCATTAATTCTAAAATTATTTGTTCATGTCTTAAAAATGTAATATACAAATTGTTATTAAAATTGGTTTAAACGCATGCATGCATGTGTGTCCATTTTTTTCTTATGATAACAAAAAATAAAAAATATATTTCCTCGTTCAATTTGAGTAATTATTTTCTCAAAGATGTTAGGCATGAAGGTAATCACTTTTAACATTCTATAAAAACAATTAATGACCGTAGAAAACACATAACGTACAAAATAAACAAAAGAAAATGAATAATTACATTCTTAATGCTTTATTATACTAAATTCGGGATTGTAAAGGGATGTTAACATTGTTAATGTCATAACCTCGATATAATTTATACATTATAAATATCATATGGTAGATTTTTTTGAATTAATATTTATTTGTTGATTTTTACTCAATTATGAAGAATATAAAAGTGAAAGTTAAATATTGTTGTTCCGTCCTTAAGTCCGTGCTTTTGGAGTTTGGTTGCTCCATGACAGTCTTGTCGGATTAAGGAAGAAAGGTTTCGTTGAGATAGTATCGTTAGAATTAATTATCGTGTCTGATTTTGGAATTCGATTATTCTTTGTCTCTAAAAGGCCTCTTGAAGAGTTAAGGAAGGAAAATTAGATAAACTGATGTTGATCTTGATTCCTAAACGATATGAGATTATTGGATATAATGAAACAATTACATTTAATAAATTATAAGTCACAAAAAGAAATATAATATTTTGTTAAAAATTATGAAAAATTCTTATTTAAAAACCATCAATTCGTTATTGTGTTTGTTTAAAGCGATCTAAACATGGAAACAGATTTGTCAGAGACAAGAGTGTTTATGACTCACGACGAAGAAAGGAAAGAATAGATTAGTGTGTTTGCTTAAGAGGCAATGGCTTCCTGTACCCATCATTTACCTGCTCCACTCACTGATAAGAAAAGACAGAAAATGTCAAGGTTTTGATTTTTTATTATGATTAGATTTGTTATTAGAGATTATGGTCGGTAATTGAAGGTAGAGCATTACGTCGTCTTTGTAAATAAATTTTCATCTCATTTACTTTATTTGTTTTTATAAGTTGTGAAATTTTATTTTGATTAATTTAGATTGAATTTTGGTGAGGAATTTAATTAGATTTATGTTTAGTATTGTTAGGAAGGTGATATGTGGTGGTTTAAAGCAAACGACACTAGTTTACAACATTCGAAAACATAAACCAAGTTGCAGGTTTGTCGTTTATTTTTTGGCATTCTAAAATGGTGATTTTAGAAATCCTATGAAAAGTTCTTTTCGAAACACAATATAATATTTTTAAAAAATTCTTTCCAATGTAAAAAAAAAAAAAAAATACTTCCAGAAAGTCCTTTAGAATATGAAAAGAAAATTTTGAAAAACTCTTTTTAGAATACATTTTTTCTTTTCTTTCGGAACTTCCTTTCTAAAATGAAATTGTCTTCCTCGTTGACTTCTGCAAAGTCCTTTCTAGAATGTATGTTTTGACTTTCAAAAACTCTTTCCCAAATATAAGTGTAAGCTTCGGAAACATACTCTGTACACTCTAATTTCAATTAAGGACAAAATTGGAATTCTAAAATTTTGTTGGGTTGCAGGAAGCCTTTGACGGGGTGCAGAAAGTAATTGTCTGGCTAGAAGAACTAACCCCATTGCAATGACACAAACATTCTTAATTTCACTTTGTAATTTCTAAACTTAATTTCAACTTGTAATTTCTAAACTTAATTTCAACTTGTAATTTCTAAACTTAATTTCAACTTGTAATTTCTAAAGAGGGTGGTTTGCATATGGCAACGTGACATGGTGAAGGCTATAAGTGGTAAGATAAATCAAAACCCAAGTTACAAAATGTACATGAATAATTAATTATGTATTAAAAAAATAAGCATGATGGATTATGCTTGTAACATAATGGATTATATGTCTTTTTATTTATAATAAATTATGGTAATCAATTTTTATTTATTTTTTTGATGACTTCACTGTGCCCTGCAATACTAGAATCTGCTTCTCACCTTTGAAATCCATCTTTGTTGCATTCACCTTTGAAGCTGTGGAATTTGCTTGAATAGCCTGAATTGAATAGCAACCAATTGATTTTTTTGAATTGGTGAATGCAAAATTCACAAGAGAGAGAAATAATAATAACAATTAAAAACTATAATAATAATAAAGTTTTAAAATAATAATAATTAAAATAAATGTATAAAATAATAATAGAAATAACAAAATAATTAATTATATTTTATTTTAAATTAATTTTAATTACAATACAAAAATATACTCTTCCAATTTTATCCACTAACAAAAATTAAATTATCAATTACATTAATCATATAAAATTTTTGTAAATTTCTTCTCATTTCTATTATCTTTTCTTTAATTCAAATAGGCCCTCTTTTTTATTCAAATCCATGGTATTCTATTCCTTCAAATAATTCTATCTTTGAATCTAAACACGTCAAATTTAACTTAGATTAAGGATAAGGCGTATGTTACTTATAAAATAAACATATTTTTGCAATAAATTAAAGATCACTTTTCCTAACAATAATTTTTTATTAGGTAAAATATAAATAATTATGAAGAGTGACACGCAAAATTTGGATTGGACATGATTATCTCTCAAGAAAACAACTGCACAAGTAAATTTATATTTTTAAACGTTAATATATAACTATTGTTTTATTTTTTAAAATTTTAAATATTTTAATAACTTCAACTAAATTAAGGTTATTTTTATTTTTATTATATTAAAAACAAAATATTTCACCACCTCACTATTTTTTCAAATAAAAAAAAAAAATGTTGCAACTGCAAAACCCTAAGGTTTCTTGGACTGGAGTAACCTAATTAAGATGTTGGATTGCTTCCAAATGCTGAAGATTCAACAGGAGTTGAAGGATCTGACAAAATTGCTCATTCATCAGAAGTTTCTTCTCAATGCCGTCGATTCCTCTTCTCAGTGCTCGTCAAATCCCTATTCCAAGGTCTAATTTTTTTCCTCTTTCAGCAGTTTCAATTGCATCAGAAATTTCAACATAAGGCCTCTGTTTTTGTGTAAATTATAGATTTTTTTCCGGAGATCAAAGATTTTGTGATCATTTATGTGGAGAAGAGAGCTCCCAAATGCAGAACAAATGACGTTTTTGTTTTTCTCGAATCCAAAAAATCAGACAAGGGCACTTTGGTAATAACGCTAAAATACTAGACGTGCTTGTTTGTTTCACCATCAATGTGGCTGCTGTGTTCAATTTACCAAAATCACCCTCGTTCCGAGATAGCAACAATATCATACACAAATCACAAGGGCAATCATGTCTTTTCCTACTGTACCTCCTCCCCTCCACATGCACTCGCTATATGTGAGATGAGAGTTCTTTCCCCTTTGGCATTGGAACGAACTCCCGGCAAGCACCAATGGCTCTGAATGTTTGTGTCTCTCCAAACCCTAAATGGGTTGCATCTTCTTCCTTAGATAGTGGTTCTTCTTTGAGACCTTCAATTGGGTCTTCTTTTGGTAACATAAACATTGCTAATGCGAATCTCAACTTGAGTACTAGAACTAGAAGTTTGAGTTTGAGGAGAAGTGTTGGTGTAAGATCTAGTTTGGAAACTGCAGGGCCCACAGTCACAGTGGGACAAGTCACAGAGGTAAACAAGGACACCTTCTGGCCGATTGTTAAGGCTGCCGGGGATAAAACCGTTGTCCTAGACATGTACACCCAATGGTATGTTAATTTTCCTATGTTAAATTATGTGTAGTTGTATCATGTGATATATATGTTGTTATAGCTTATAACCACGTGCTTTTCTTTTTTATAATATTGTCATGTTATATGGTGGATTGGATTATAATTGAAGAAAGAATCATACTTTACTTTTTTTTGTAAAGCTGCGTGTGCTGGCTCTCTTAGCTGGGAGATTCCTTGGTAAACATTGTTATGATTAGCTTTATGCTGATTTTGTCTAGACCCAAGATCATCATTGGTATCACTTAACAATCAGTGATTTAGATGAAAAGGGGGAAAGAGTAACGAAAATCACTTTGTTGTATACACTGCCTTGGTACAAACAAAATTGTGAGGTGTGATTTGGAAATTGGAATGGCATTCATTTGCCCTCACCTCATCCCCGTCTTTTGCATTAAAGTGATTTCCCACTCTACCGAGAATGAAAAATCCTAACATGTTGAGTGATTGGAGCAATTTTAGTCTTTAACATAGTTTCAGTCATAGTAGGTCTTGAATTGTACAGCTGGGAAGTCTTAAGACAAATATAAGTTGCATATATTTTGTGTGACTTGGTTAGTCTTGTTAAAAATTATTGATCTGTAAGCTCTTTGTCTCTTCTAGTTTTTAATTTTTTTTCCTGCCTTCACAAATATGCATAAGCTGGCGTTTTTTGACCAACACCGTCCATAATCAATTGTAGATCAGGCTTAGATTCCTTCATAATATATCTCTGAGAAATTTTCACAGTATTGTATGTACCTTAGTGAGGATGGTTCAAGATGAACCTCAGCCAAGTTCACACCCCGCAAACAAAAGTTCATCATATGTTGAAGTGTGAGAGAAATAGGATTTGTTTCATAAAGTGAGGGTTCATTTTAGAGGGAAAAGTTAGATGCTGTAACGAAGAAAGTGAAGATAACAGGTTTAAAGAACTGCATAGTTTATTATAAATGTGTATGCAATTTATCACAATATTTATTAGTTGATTTAACTATAAATAGTTATAACTTTGTGCTTTTGACAACTTATCACAATATTTAGTGTGGATGCTTTCCAGTCTGACATTGGTGGAAAGCTTAGTTGGCTCTTGACCAATAATTGTGTCAAACTTTTTAGGACTTATTTGCTTTGCAAAGACCTATACATGTGTTGTACTATTAAGCCGCATCAGCTTTTGGTATATGAAACAAATGGTCCCAAATCAGGTCACTTGTATTAACCCACTCTCAACTAGCTTTGCCTGATTTACTTTCATAATGAGTGTACTTCTTTTGTTATCTCCACCATGTGTACAAGAGTGAATTATACATGAAGTTTTATGATGATGTTGTTTGACCTAAATAATGATCAGCATCAGAGCAAGTTTCTTTGGTAATGATAAACTGGTTGGGTAACAACATAAGCAAAAGCAGAGCTAATACTAAAAGTTTAACTTCAAAATTTTTGGTTAATTTGTTTATGTTATTGTCTGGTACGGTACTGCAGGAATGTTTGTTTTTAGAGTCGTTATTTTATTTTTAACATGTTGAAGGTGGTAAGTATTCGTCCTTTTCAATAACTCATCTTGAAAGTCTTGATTTGGTTGATCCTTTGTGACATTGTTACTTTTGCTTGTTGCCAACTGAATATTTGGATAACCTTTGATATAAATTTATGAATTTTTTCAGGTGTGGCCCTTGCAAAGTGATGGCTCCAAAGTTTCAAGAATTATCTCAGAAGTATGAGGATGTTGTCTTTCTAAAGCTTGATTGCAACCAAGACAACAGGGTATGGATTAATGTGCAAGATAGTATATAGTTTTCCAATTGATGGTTAAACATATAACTTAGACCATTGGTCTCTATTATCGTTAATTTCTTTACGCATTTTTAATTTGACCCTTATACTTATAGTGCATTCTTACTCAAATCCTTATTTATAGGGATTAAATAAAAAATGTATATAGCCAAATTAAGAATGCATTATATGTATAGGACTAAGGTAAGAATGTATAAAAATGTTAAATATATTCAAAAAATTTGCTCATAGGAACCTATTTAAGAATCGTGATACATAGGGATGAGATTAAAGTACATGTTTATCCTTTACTTTATATAAGAACATATTTTCTTGAGCATAGGGTTAATTAATACTTTCCATGACAAACGTGGTATAATTTGTTTAATGTTTGTTGGCAGCCATTGGCGAAAGAACTGGGGATTAAGGTGGTTCCCACTTTTAAAATTCTGAAGGACAACAAGGTTGTAAAAGAAGTTACTGGAGCTAAATACGATGATTTGGTTGCTGCCATTGACAATGTTCGATTGAGCTAAGAACACAAGTGCTCTCTTTCTGTGTAAAAATATTATGCTTGACACCCTTTGTAAGTATTCTATGCAATTGTAAGATGATGAAATGCCATCATGTGATTGTTGTAAGCTAATTGTTTATTCCCTAAAGGAAGAGTTACTCAATTATCAAAGTTATCAACTTGATCATGGTGGTGTCTATAAATGAGGATGGTCATATAATAACATAAAGATGTTTGGGATAATTATGGATATTTTGGTATGCTAATACTATTTCTTTGTAATACATTTCTAGCTATTGAATTCAGAAGCCATAGCTTCTTTGTAGTGTGGACCCACCTTTAATCCTCGTGTGTGGTGTGTTGGATATATTATTCTCAAATTGGATTATGATGCACATGGGCTTTTAATTCGCTTCCACTGTGTCCATAATTTGACATTTGACCAAAAGTTTTGCACATTGGCTCTTGGCATGAAAATGATAAGATATGGTGGTTGCTTCAATTTAAAGTGTAGAAAATAAGATAGACAGAGACTATTAAAAAATGAAGAAATAGTAAAAAAAGTACCACGTGAAATTAATTTATTTTTAAATATTTATTAAAATATAATTAAATATAATAAAATGATATTATATATAATAAAAAATAATAAAATTATATCACATTAAAAACATTTTCTTGTTATCTTTTTAATTTCTTTTAATCTAATCAACAATAACTTTTACCCATTTTTTGTCCTTTTCTCTTTCCTTTTTCTTGTTTTCTCACTTCAAATCATTCAATTAAAAATAACATAAATTGACACTTGGAATATATATCATGGACGCTCAGTGTATGTAGAACAATTTCCACTTTATACGTGTCCACCTCTATGGAGCTTGTCAATTAATTATTACGATACATGATTTTGGTTCACTCATATATGTGACGTGGACAAAACTTAAAAAAAAATAACTTTAGAGATTAAAAGTACTGTGAATGCATTTTATTATAATTATATATTTACAGAATTTAACAGTAATGTGTTATCAAAGTTCTCACATCCAATAAGTTTAAACATAGTTATTATAACTTTTAAAGTGCTTTTGTCAGACATCGATAAAATTATCATACATATATAAGTTGACATAGGATAATAGTGTAAATTTATCCTTAAAATGATAGTGTAAATTTATTGTATCTATTATTCTGACTAATATTTTAAGCTGTAAACTTTACAAGATGATTGTTTAGTTTATATAATTAAATTTGTAAAACAAATCATTTTCACAAAAAATTGTATGATGATTGAAATTTTAATAAATAATACTTTTAAACATAATCAAGTACTTTCTAAATTTATGATAAGCAATGTAAATTATAATATAAAATTATTTTAACTATTGATTTTTAAAAAAAAAATAAGATTAATATAAAGACAAAGATAAAAAAAGAAAACTATACAAACAAAGAGACATGAGATTAACAAATAAAAGAAAATATAATTTTAGATTATTGAAAATTAAAAATATTTTCACACTCTCAAGCATCTCACAAATAACTTTTACCTTCAATTTCTAGTTAATCATTCCCCAAGGATGTTACAAATGAAGGTAATCATTTTTAACATTCTATACAAAATATGTAAATGCTAAATCGTTAGGATCAACTATTGGGTTGTATATTTAAAACTATTAATAACAATAGAAAAACATATCAAATACAAAATAAAGAATTTTTTTTTGAATAATTACAATTTTTAATTTGTATTTCATAGTTTTAAAGTGATTTCAACATTATTAATGTTATAACCTCAAATAGACATATAATATATTAAAAATGAGTTATTAGTTATTTGTTAAAGAGTTTAAACTTTCAAAAAAAATTATACATTATAAATATCATGTTTATTAATGCAATCAGATCATACATACGATCAATTATTTACTATTACAATTATATATAGAAAAAGGAAAAGACATAAATTACTCTATTGTAACTTTGTCAAATGTTTATAATATAGAAAAAAAATAATGCAACAATAATGAAACATAAACATACATTAAATAATTCATACTTTAGTATATTTTTTTAAAAATATACATTATATAAAAAAATGCATAACATATTAATATATATAATTTATGTGATAGGAATTTTCAATTTAATTATAAAATTTTAAAAATAATGATATAATTGAAAGATGCTAAAAGTGTAGCATTGGTTTAAACTTATACCAATATGATCTCACTTCTCTCTCTATACTACAATAAATTTAATTATATTTTTAATATAGCAATTAATTAACTACTAACATACCCACCCAGTCATCAGCATAAAACCCTCTTAATATAATGACATATATCCATGAAAACAAATTACTTTCCTATTTCATAATTGCAGTTTAAGGTAGTTTCATAAACCAATACTGAAACAATTTTGACTAAAATGGTTTTACTTTTTTTTAATAAATAAACTACTTCGACTAAGACACAAAGTAATTAATTTGAGAACAAGTTAGGAAGAAAATAAATTAACACTGCATGTGCGAACATTGGCTAATTTGAAATTTTTTAGATGACTCAAATTCCAGTTATGGGAAACAAAAAGTGTAATTGAGTTGATTTTGTTGATTTATTTTTAAAAAATGTTGCCACTTGTCTACTTCATTTATCTCATTATTAATTACTTTTAAAACTATCGTCTCATTAAATTAACTAAAAACATATATACTCATAACATTTAATAGAAAAGAAAAAGAACTACAATGTTTTATTAATTTATAAAAGTATCTTATTTAGAGGACCATTAATTTCTTTTAAAGTGTAACGTATATTAAAGGTAGGAAGTATTCAATCATGGTTTCTTTACAAAGTAAAAAAAAAAAACCTTAAAATCAAGTATTTCATTTTAAAAATATACGCCAGAATAATTAATTATAGGATAATTACTTTACCATGCAAGCATGAGTGAATAATTTTATTTTTGCAATATTAATTTTCTAAACAATAATTTCTTATCTTAATAGGCTGATTTTACATTTACAGCTACAATATAAATAATTATGAAGAGTGACACGTTGAATTGGACATCATGTATCCTCATAATTATCTCTTAAAAAAATTGCACACGTAAATTTAAAATATGTAATGTTTAAATTTAAGAGAATGAAGACAAACGAAAATATAATCACAATTATTAGCCTTGCATAAGTTCAATTAACAGTTAATTCATGTAAAATAATTTTTAAAAAATAAGCTGAAGATAATATATACTACAATAAAAAAATTATAGGATGCATTGAAAGTAAAAATTAAACTTTTACACCTTTAAAACAATTTTTAAAAATAAGTTTAGGCTCTAAGAAAAATATTATTGCAAATAAAAATTGAATTATTAAATAGAGTAGTTTTAATAAAATGAGTAGTGGAGGGAAAATTTTGAGGAACAAGAAGGTAGGTAAATTGGAGAGGGGTGAAGTTGAGTGCATCAGTCTAATGGGGAAGTGCCACGTAAGAAAGCTGATGCATAGTGAAATGACGAGAATATCCTTTTCGAAGTTGCGCCTAACAGTAACAGAAAATTTCAGCGATTTGAAAAATGGGAAGAAGAAGAAGAGAAGAATCATCACAAAAGGAAGGAAACGCTGAATTCAACAACATCACTGCCACAATCACACTGGTCAAATGCATTTTAATTCAATAAATTAAAAAATTAATAATAATGAATGATGAAAATTAAAAAAGAAAAACTCAACGGTTATAAATCTGGGTCTGGGTCTTGTGGAAATCAAAGAGTGGAAATCAGAGAAGAGAAGAGAGAAAATGTGTGGGATTTTCGCGTACCTGAATTTCAACGTGAGCAGAGAGCGAAGGTACATCTTGCAAGTGCTCTTCAATGGCTTACGCAGATTGGAGTATCGTGGCTACGATTCCGCCGGCATAGCCATCGATTCATCTTCCCAATGCGGTTCCGATCACAAATTCGGACTCTCCCTTCCTCCTCTCGTTTTCCGGCAGGAAGGAAACATCGAATCGCTCGTCAAATCCGTGTACCAAGGTCTAACTCGGTCCTCTTTCGTTTTCTTATTTATTTATCTCAGCTTCGATTGCATCACGAATTTCGACGTGACGCGTTTGTTTTTGTGTGGATTGGCAGAAGTGGGAGAAACCAAATTGAATTTGGAGGAGCTGTTCAGCACGCACGCCGGAATCGCGCACACTCGGTGGGCCACTCACGGAGAGCCTGCTCCACGGAACAGTCATCCTCAGACATCGGGTCCGGAAAACGAGTTCTTGGTTGTTCACAATGGAGTTATCACTAACTATGAGGTAACAATAGTACACTCTGAATTATTGAGTTCCGTGCCGGTTTTGCTCTGTTTCTATGTGCTTATTGTTTCTTGAGATGTTGTGTGTTCAGGTTTTGAAGGAGACGCTGCTGCGGCATGGCTTCACGTTTGAATCGGAGACTGACACTGAGGTTATTCCCAAGCTTGCTAAGTTTGTTTACGACAAGGCCAACGAAGCTGCAGGTACTTTTTATTGATGAGTTAGTTGAGGTGTTTTTTTTTTTTTTTTTTGGTTTTGAAAAATTACAGGGGGTTTTTTGGTTTGGGGTTTGTGTGAATGTGTTTTAGTAGTTTTTTTACTTGTTGGGGAACTTAAGGGTGGGGTTTGTTTTTTTAGGAGAGGGGGGGGGGTGTTTCTTGTTTTTTTTTTTTATGTTTTAGTTGTGGTGTTTTTTTTTTTTTTTTTTTGGTTTTGAACAATTACATGGGGTTTTCAGGTTTGTGGTATGTGTGAATGTGATTCAGTAGTTGTTTCACATGATGTGGAACTGAAGTGTGGTGTTTTGGTGATGTACATTGTGAAATCCTGTGTGAGTGGGAAGAAGGTGGAGGTAGACAAGGTTTCTACTATTTTAATGCTGCCAAGGTTGAAAATTGGGATCGCGGTTTTGTTGCTTTCTTTGTATTGAGCAAAATTGTAGAATGTGGCTGATGCGGTCAGGATGTGGTCGGAGAGACCCCAAAAGCCTTTGTGCGGCAACTTTGATTGCGGCACAGTTGAGGTTATAGGCCACAAAATCCTTTTCTAGAAGGCTTAGCTTTTTTGGGATAAAGAGACCTTTTTCACTAGGAGTCGTCAGTGACATGAATCATAGAACGCTTTCCGTTTTTATATTAAGTGCAATCAAGTTTTAAATTGTGATAGCATTTTCATTACAAGCAAATGTGGTCACATTTGCAGTTGTTATAGGAGACTCCAAACACAGTGATGTTGCGGCTAAAATTGCAATTCTGAATTCATTATGTCTTCCCTTTGTTCCAAATGTTGATATACTTGCTTCTGGTAGACTTCCAAATTGATTTGCATTTATTCTGCTGGGAATTCCTTATTATTTTGTGTTACACTGATTACAATGGCTTGCCTTAGACTTGTGTGAATATCACAATGGTTTTGGGTGATTTTAGTTTGAAATACATTGTCCAATCATGTTGCAGATGGTCAGGTTGTTACCTTCAGTCAAGTTGTTTTGGAAGTTATGAGGCATCTTGAAGGAGCTTATGCCCTTATTTTCAAAAGTCTACATTATCCTAATGAATTGATTGCTTGCAAGCGTGGTAGCCCACTGCTCCTGGGTGTTAAAGTAAGTTGAATGCAATTTAGCAAAAAGTTTCTTAGACAATGACCTACATGTAAATTGTTCTTCCAGTGTTTTTTCCTGACAATATTGGTTCTATTTTTTTTTCTCTTGGCTTCGTCAATGATGCTTCTAGTCAGAGAGCCAAAATATCTATTGAGTAACTTAGTTTTCATTTTTCATGATTCGTGGACATTTAGTGAAGGTGAAGATTTGCTGATGGACAATGATTAAAGTAATTAGTGCTCTTTTCAGGAATTGACAGAAAATAAAGGCAATGGTTCAGCATTTGAGGATAACAAATTCCTATCAAAAGATGACAAACCCAAAGAATTGTTTTTGTCCAGTGATGCCAATGCTGTGGTTGAACATACAAAGAAAGTGCTAGTTATTGAGGACGGAGAAGTAGTTCATCTCAAGGTACAGACTGCACCCCCTCTTTTCAATGTTGCACTTGCAAGCCAATGTTTTCATGTATAGTACTGAAATATAGTAATCTGACTAAGGAAAACACTTCCATGACAGTATCTTTTCTTTGTGAAGACTATTTTGTAATTCCTTGGCAGATCATTTCATCTAGCCCTTGCTCTCTAGTCTGTTTCCTTTTTGGCATGATTAGATCATTCACTGATACTATATGTTACATATGGTTATAATCATGCCAAACATATTGTTCTTATTTCTTACATATGAATGGTTGTGCCAGGATGGTGGGGCTTCTATTTTGAAGTTTGACAGTAACCTTGGAGAAAATGGAGCTTTTCTTTCTAGAACGTGTTCAGTTAGACGTGCATTATCTGTTCTTGAGATGGAGGTTGAGCAAATAAATAAAGGTCATTATGAGCATTATATGCAGAAGGAAATTCATGAACAACCGGAATCTCTAACAACCACAATGAGGGGGAGGCTTATACGTCTTGGATCTAACAAATCCAAGTCTGTTCTGTTGGGTGGGCTGAAGGATCATCTCAAAACAATTAGGCGAAGTAGAAGGATAGTTTTCATTGGTTGTGGTACAAGTTATAATGCTGCTTTGGCAGCTAGGCCCATCTTGGAAGAACTTTCTGGTCAGTGCTGTGACAAATCTTTTATAATTTTTTGCAGTTTAAAAGTTTGTCCATTTTTACAATGTTTACTCTATACATTAAATTATAGGTGTTCCTGTTACTATGGAAATTGCAAGTGATCTATTGGACCGGGAAGGACCGATATACAGGGAAGATACTGCTGTTTTCGTTAGTCAGTCTGGTGAAACGGCTGACACTTTACTTGCGTTGGAGTATGCTTTAGAGAATGGTGCATTGTGTGTTGGGATAACAAACACTGTTGGTAGTGCAATAGCAAGGAATACTCATTGTGGTGTTCACATAAATGCTGGTGCTGAGATTGGTGTGGCAAGTACCAAGGTAAAGTTTGCATTTGAGGCTTGTGTTTTCTTCATTTCATTTTGTATTGTCTTGTTATTTGTTTAACCAATGGTTTACTCATGCGCATTTATAACTATTACAGGCATACACGAGCCAAATAGTGGTGATGGTCATGTTAGCTCTTGCAATAGGAGGTGATACAATTTCAAATATAGCCAGAAGAGAGGCTATCATAGATGGTCTTTTTAACCTGCCAAGTGAGTTTTTGTTGGCCTAGTATATTACTGGAATTGAGTACATTTTGGGTGTCTGGTTCATCTTACATGTCCTTTAGTATAATTTTCAATTGATTCTCAGGTTTTAAAATTAGATTTTCATGATAGGTTAATCAGATCGCCACTTGGTTAGGATTTAAATGAATGTAGGTTAATCATTGTTACAGATATACCGATGATGATAACTTCATTAAATAAAGAGTTAACATCCATCAGTGTCTAAGTTCATAACATCTAGTAGAGAACTCTTAATTTATGAAAAAACGAGAAAGAATGGATTTGTTTTTAATAAAGCTAAAAACTGGAATGCATTTGAAGATATTACTGTGTTCCACGCCGGTTTTGTTAATTTCTTTAATGGAATAATAATTGTGTAAAAATAGTCATGATGTAATATGGGTTTGCAATTACGAAGCCCTCAGGAGGCTTGTGGATTGCAACAAGCTTTCTTGGAATGGACTAACCTCCCCACGCCTTAAACTTCTATAGTAAAAAAAAAAAAAAAAAAAAAATTAGAATCTTCAGGAATTCTAGAAACCTTCTTTCAAGCCAAAACTCATTTTTATGAAGAATCGTTCAAAATGTAGCACTAAATAGCTCAAGGAGCTACAGGGAAATTGTAAAAGTAATCTAATTAACGGGTTGGATTGTAGATAAAGTGAGAGAGGTGCTGAAACTTGACCAGGAGATGAAGGATCTAGCAAAGCTGTTGATTGCTGAGCAGTCTCTTCTTGTCTTCGGAAGAGGATACAACTATGCAACTGCTCTCGAGGGAGCTTTGAAAGTAAAGGAAGTGGCACTTATGCACAGCGAAGGGATACTTGCTGGTGAAATGAAGCATGGTCCTTTGGCATTAGTTGATGAAAATCTTCCAATTGTTGTTGTAGCTACCCGTGATGCTTGCTTCAGGTTGGTTTTGACCGTTCATTAGCTTTATTATCTTACATTAGAAGTTTGATATTGACATCTTTTATCCTTCACAGCAAACAGCAGTCTGTTATTCAGCAACTTCATGCTCGCAGAGGTCGTCTGATTGTTATGTGTTCTAAAGGAGATGCTTCCGCTGTATGCCCTAATCAATCTTGTAGGGTAATCGAAGTTCCTCAAGTTGAAGACTGTCTTCAACCTGTAATTAATGTAGTTCCATTACAGGTATGTTTACAAATTACAATGCATTTTTATTTATTTATTTATTCTTACAGAGATTGCTTGATTTGGCAAAGGGGATTTCAATATTAGTGTCAAAGATTCTATCAATAGTATGCCTATCTTTATATAAATTAATTCTTCATTGCATGTTGAGAGTGATTCGTTATTATTTCATGAGCTACTTAGGTATTTTCTCTTTTGTTTCAATATAAACTTCCACGTCTGGATTTCTCATGGGAATTTTGCAATTTTCTTTCCTTTTTGGTACCTAGAATCTTTATATACTAATCTTCATTTCATCCATTTGCACGAAGGAAGATTTGTGTGCCTAATATATCTCAACAAATTATTTTTTCCGATGCAGTTATTGGCATATCACCTCACTGTTCTCAGAGGATTTAATGTGGACCAACCTCGTAATCTTGCCAAGAGCGTCACAACGCAATGAAGAACATTGTGGATATTGTAAATTATTAGGAGATGTAGGCTCACTGGTTTATCTACTAGACAGAATTTTGTTTTGATATGATATTTCACTAGGTAGAATATTGTTTTACATGAGTATTACATCTTTGATCTATTTAATTTGCTGAATCTTGGTTGCTTGGCTTGTGAGCTCTGTTGCAATTCCTTAATTACAATTGGAATAAGTATCGATTTCCATAAAAATAATTTATAGCATGTCCCTGCATTTATCCTGAAATGAAAACTGAGCACACACCCTTTGAAGAACACGTAGTTCTCTTAACAAACAAAAACTGCATCTGAAACTAGGATCCGTGCCCTATCCTCCTAGATGAAGAGGTGCACCGTCAGACCGAAAGCAACAATACCTATCCTCATAGATGAAAAGGTGCACTGTCAAACCGCAAGGAACAGTGCCCTATCCTCATAGATCAAAAGGTGCACCTCAAACCGCAAGGAACAATACCTATCGTCATCCTCATAGATCAAAAGGTGCATCTCAAACCGCAAAATACCTATCGTCATCCTCATAGATGAAAAGGTGCACCGTTAAACCGCAAGGAACAGTACCGAAACACTTCCATGTACTTTTAAGACTAAAACCTATGGTAACATAGTCTTTGAGTTTACTGATGTCCCTGTTTGAGTACCAAAACAAAATAAAAGTTCAATATATATGCATTATAACTTAAATAAATGTATTGCTACTGTAGGGATGAAGCAGTAATACTAAAGACATTTGTTATGAATCTGTGGGCTAAGAAAACCATCTGATTTTTCACTCATATCTTACATCAAAACTCTTATAAGTACTATACTAGTCCTTGGACATAATATGTTGAAATTGGTTCACGTCTATTTTTTCTTAGTAGAAGCACAGCACATCTTTTTAGTTTTTGTAGAGAAGTTATAATTTATCTTTGAAGTTTGTGTTCATTTTAGTTCAATTATTTAAATATAACCATGAAACAGTTGCTGAATTTGACAAAAAGATAGTTAGAATTTGATGATCTAAGGAACAAAAAGCAATATGAAACTAAGTTGCGGAAGATATTCACCTAAATTACATTTGTGTAGCAACATCAAACATCTTACCTAATAGATTCTACAAACGCTTTGTCATTGATTAAAATGTATTATAAATTACAAATTTTGTAAATTTTATAATTTTTTTTTTGTGTTTTTCAATATATTTACCAAGCACATGATCATATCTTAGTGATATATTTTCCATCTCACTTGAAAAATCATTTAAAATTCAGAGTACATCTGAAAATCCTTTAAAAATAAACAAAAGTGTTCGTAAGATTTGTAATTGCTAACACTATTGATACACATTCCTTTTGAAGCTATTCGGCATTGCCTCTTCGTCCTATACTAAATTTTGACATGAACATGAATATGCATGCATGATTTGCAAATGCTCTTATTATATAATGATATTTAAAGAGAAATTGTAATGATCTTACATTTTCTCTGATTTTGTAATCCATACAATTTTATGAAAAACAACAACATTGTACAATCAAAAAGAAATATTTTCAATATGGGTACAAGAAAAAACTCATGTAGGTGGGTGTACAAAGAATAAGGAGGTCATTATAATTTTCTCCTAAAAAAATACATTATATCCTCAATACTTTTTAAATAGATATTCATTTCAATCAATAACACGTCTCTCTTGTAACTTTAATATTTTATTTAAAAATATCACATGGACTAAAATTTAAATAAAAATTTTATAATATTAAAATTATTTTTTTACAATATAAAAATTAAATATTTTTTATAAAATAAAAAGTTAAAAAAATAATTTTTATAAATAAAATAAATGAGGTTAGTGTGAGTCATTTTCTTAAAAACATAAAAGGAGTAAGTATCACTTATTAAGAAACATGATACTTATTAAGAAACATGAACGGAGCGAATATATATTTAAAAATTATAGAAATGTGAGTGTCATTTTATTAAAAAGGTAGATGTCATTCAGTATATATTTAGAAGAGGTAACTGCAATTTTTCCAATATATTGTTTAAAATATTTATATATAAAATGGAAATCTCTTCACTCTTATTATGTATTAAAATAATCATAAGAATATATTCCTTTATATGTTGTAAACAAACCTTTGAACGCTTTAGATATCAAAATACACAGTCACTGAACACATATAACATTTTAAATCTGCGACACTACTTGTTAATAGAGGAAAATATTAGAATCAAAAGTAGAAAAAGAATATGTTAAAGATTCAATTGGATGATGAAGATCAATTGAAAACTCAGATGTTATATTTAGGTGAGAGAGTCTTACAAAATTATTGTTGCCTTAGAGAGATGAGGTGATCATTAAACTATCAAGAAAGACTTTGGAAACCTATAGTTTTTCATTATCTTCTTTATAGAACCAAAAATCAGAAATAATTGCAGAAAATTCCCCAATCAAAGCATGAGTTGAATCAAGCTTCTAAAAGGAACTGCTATTATAGTTATGTAGAAGAAGCACCTACTTATGTTGTTTTATTTTAAATAGTTGAGTCTGACACAAGACCAAAACAACTATATGCACAAATAAAAGACCAAAACACAGATAATAAAACATTTATATAATATTAGCTAAACCACTCTAACCCTACATCCTTTGTCTGTCACATATTTTGAGAACAATAAGCTTGCGACCACCAAAATTTTCATCCTTTGTCCCTTGAGACAGCTGATTCATTCAACCAAAACACAAATGAAAAACATGAAACTATACAAGATATATATGTATATATATATATATACATATACATATCATGAAGAGCAACCACAGGTATAGAGGGACCGATTGATGTGTGTATTTGAATGATGCAATGTTTCTCGTATCTTCTACCAAGCAGCCCTCAGCAATGCTTCACTACCAACATTAACCTGAATAAATTGAACACCAAATTATTCACAAATACCCAAATATATTTCACAAACCTAACAAAAAAATCATAAATTTCACAGCCTAGATAACAAGATCACAGTACCAACAAAGACAATGAATTTGAGACACCAAATGACAAAAATCATAAATGTAACCCATAAACTCCACATACCCAGATAAAGAAAGGAAGAATATCTAGAGATAATTTCATATGTATTTTAAAGTTTTATGGCTATCTAATCAAAATAAAGTTTTACCTTGATGATCTATGTAGATTTTTTATACAAATTTTTATGGCGTAGTTACCAAATAGAACTTCAAACAACACTGACACATAAAGAAATACATTTAAGTTTAGTCCAATACAAAAAACCTTGTAATTCCGTATATCCAAATAACAAGAGCCATAAATGTAAGAGGCTCCACGAGAAAAGATGATCATACAGTTCCCGTACCCAAGAAGAGGACACAATTAGATGCAAATTCTTAGTGTTATTTTCAATCAAAGTTTCACTTTATTGATTTACATTGGTGTTGATTTTTTATGCAAATCTTTGTTCTGTGAATTATGAAGTGAAACTCTAATTTTAATTGAAAAAGAACACTCAAACACATGAAAAATTGCACTGTTTTCCTCGATAAGATTACCTGTTAAATTTCAGATATATCCAAATAACCAGAATCATGAATTTAAGACGCCCCACACGAAAATACCATAAAATCTACATACCAAATAAGAAAACACCTAAATTTAAATACAAAAATTCTTAATTTTTGGTGTTGTGTCTAATCAGAATCAAAGTTTCACTTCAATAATCAATGTTGATTTTTAATACAAATCTTTATTGTGTGTAAATTATCACGTAGTAGTCTAATTTTAATTAGAAAAAAACAGCATTAAAAACTTGAAGAAAAGCATCTAAGCTTTTGTTCAATTAGGAAACTCTTAAATTTCACATGTCCAGATAACAAGAATCATAAATGTAGGCACCCCACAAGAAAAGACAATAAATTCCATGTACCCAAATAAGAAAAGACATGATTTATATGGAAATTCTTAACTTTGAAGTGTTATTTTTTAATCAGACAAATTTCACTTCAATAATCTATGATAATTTTTAATGCAAATCTCTCTTAAATTTCAGTTATCCAAATAACAAGAATTATAAATGTAAGACACCCAACAAGGAAAAACCATATAGTTCACATACCAAACTAAGAAAGAAAGACAAAATTTAAATGCAAATTCTTACTCCCACCCTCAGTTCCTAAACTTTAAACTCTTGATGTATAAGATTATTTCATAATGCTTAAGAAACATTTAATATTACTCATGAATAGTATACTTAGTCTAAAATAGCCTCATTTAATATCTACATATTTAATTATTAGTTCATGGTAAAACAGAGCAAATATGAGCTACTATACATAAGTAAGGGTTTCAATGGAAAAATAAAATAAAAATGAGACTCGAAAACTATAAAAGATCAAAACTTCCGAAACAAATTTGATTGACTAAAACATCATGAGTTTAAGAACGAAGTAACATTTAGCGTTGTGTCTAATAAGAGCTCAAGTTTCAATTTGTTAATTTTTTATGCAAATTAATACATGAATTATCATGTAGAACTCAATTTTAATTGAAAAAACAGTAAAAACACACAGAGAAATGCATGGAAGTGCTATTCAATGGCAAAACATCATAAATTTCAGATACCCAAATAACAAGATCATAAATGTAGACACCACACAAGAAAATACCATAAATTCTACATACCCAAATAAGAAAAAAAGACAAATCTAGATGCAAATTCTCAACTTTCAGTGCTATTCCAATCAAATTTAAATTTCACCTCAACAATCTACCTTGATTATAAATGCAAATCTTCATCACCCAAATTAGCAACCAGAATTCCAATTTCAATCAAAGAACAACACTAAATAACACAAAGAAAAAACCCAAGTCGTGACCAACATGAAAACCCTACAAATTTCAGATCCCCAAAAGAGGAAAAAAAAAAACCTCAAAGCAAAGAAAGGGGTTAGATTAGAACATTGAAGGATGAAAAACCAACCTCAGGGTTACAATCAGGAGGGTCTTCAAAAAGGGACAGAGAAAACTGCTTATCCGCAACACCAACATCAAAGTGTATGAGACCAGAGGTGGGAACATCCACACGAATGCCCTTAACAGGGAACCACAAAAAGAGCTCTTGCGCCGTCACACCGGACAATTTCCCGATCTGACCGAATCCGAGGATACCCTTTATGTTGGAATCGTAGTGCACCTCGTTCTCGAACTTCGCGTTGCACGGTTCCTGCATCCACACCTCGAATTCCCCGCTTGTTCCGTTCAATGAGTACTTCGCAATTCCCTTCGGAAGAAGCCCCACCGGAAGACCCTGCGCCCGCAGCTCGTCGTAAATCGTCGTCGAATTCGAACCCCCCACCTTCGGCACCGCGGCCAGCCACCACACGGTGGCGGCGGCGATCAACGGCAAAATCCAAACCCCGCCAGATTTAGCCATCGAAGATTTGGACTTTTGTCCCACCCTGTGCTCCTTCTTCCCTTACCTAATAATAATAAATCGATGAATTTAATTCTCCTTTCTCTTTTTCAAATCGATCCCTTTCGTCCTTTTTATCAGGAATAACTGAAAAATACTCCAATAAGTTTGTTCCTTCTTCTCTGCTTTCCGTTTTTATTTTTAAGCAATTTTGCAACAATATTTCCTTCTTTTTGTTCCGGAGAACAATTTTTGTTTCGTTAAAACATTCAAATGCTTTGTAAATGAATTGTGGGCTTCTTTTAATGCATTTTTTAAAACGGAAAATAAAAAGTTTTCCTTTTTTGTTTATCCGTAAGTTTCTAGAAATTGGTTTTTCCTCTTATGATGTTTTTTTTTTTTTTTCATTTTGTCTGTTTCGTTTACCAGTGACAAAAAATAATAAGCCACGCTTCCAATATTTATCCGTACGATGAAATGGTAAGCTTATAAACTTGACGCAATTACGATAAGTTTTGTGCAAAAAGAGTTTTATTAACCTTAAATTTTATTTTAAAACTTAAATAAAATATGGTTTTTTTTGGATGACCTACTAATGTAGAATTTGACAAGCACCAAACATATTATGCTATCAACATGAAACCATCCCATTCAATAAAATATAAAATTTAGACTTTAAATTTGAATTAGGAATTAAATCTTAACATGACATAGTTTAGGTTTAACCCACAAAAGTTTCATGAAAAACTTTTATTTTTCCTTTTATCACCAATTTTGTTATCACCTTGTATCCTTTCCATTACATTTTTTTATCAACAGTCTCCCACCTTTTAAATGAATCTTTAAGAGAATAATTATAAGATTTGAAAAAAAAAATAACATTGAAAAACAAAACTATAACTATAAACTAAAAATTGAAAATTAATATATGTAACATTTCAAAAATTAATATCCCTACAATTTTCATCATGAAACATTCTCAATTTGTATACTTTTTTAATTTAAACTACAGAAAAATTAAAAATAATATAATAAACACTAAAAGTAAAGCAATAAATAATTGTCTTAATAAATATGCAACACTAAACGTATAATTTATAAATTACCAAGTCCTAAAATAAATTATTTTAAATACTTTATTAAATATTTTTACACTAGTGAAAATAACTTGTCAAGTCAGCAAATAGTTCATTTACTCGAATATTAGATTGTCTTATCATTCCTTTAAACCATCAATTAAATTTCTTTCATCTGAAAAGCTCTTAACTTAATTTGTCTTATTTATTTAGTTTCCCAACGAATCATTAGAAAAACGCTTTCTTTATTAAATAATTCCTCTATAATTTTGAATTTCTATTTAATTTCTCTTTTATGATTTTTTCATTAGACTTTTTAAATACAACTAGTTTTATATTTAATATTTCTATAACACGAGTTCCTCAAGTGTTCCCTTGGAGGAATCAAATGAGAAAAAAAAAGCAATAAATAAAGATAATTTAATAATAAAAAATATAACACTTAGAAAAACAAAAAATAGAAAACCATGAAATTTTTGGGTAATAAAATCTTAACCAAACCTATTCTATACTAGTTGGCAAACATCATCTTCTTATCTCACATTTATATGATATTTAGGAGCTTTCAATGTTTGGTAACTGGACACAGAAAAGGATATAAAAAGAACCAGACAGAAAACACAAGACAGTCAAAGGGAAGGAAAGCAGGAACGGCATCCTAAACATTGGAATTAACATTTTTCAATATATCAGAGAGACGTGATTGACACTACTGTTCCCAAGTATCATTCCAAAATTGTGATGAAGGTTAGGTTAGGTTTTCAAAAATATATGATAAAATAAAATGAGCTTTCATCATAAGTTAAAATCAATCTATAATCAACTTCCAGAAAAATTATATAAAAGAAATTCTATAAAAGTTAAATACTCAGGTATTGAAATTGATTTTAGTTTAAAGAAAAAAATTTAATTCATTTTACATTCTTATCTTCCGGTTTTAGAGGTAATCATATAGACATTTATTTAAACAAAATAGCACCATGGATCAAATGTTCCCCACCCTTCCATAAATAAACAGAAAAAGAAGACAACTTGAGATGAATATCATACACATTAACTTGCCTTAAAGTTGAAACAAAAAAAAAAAAAAAAAAAAAAAAATAAAAAATAGTGAAAGAATGAAAAAGAGAAAAAAAAGGAAAAAATCCATTTTAAACCAAAATTGTTATAAGATTTTTCATTCAAATTTAGAAAAAAATCTTTCTAAAATTTTTTAGTGAGAGGGGAGGAAAATTGTTTTTATTTTTTTTGTTTAAAAAGGGTTTTTTTTTTTTTTTTTTTTTTTTTTTTTTTTTTTTTTTTTTTTTTTGTTTTTTTTTTTTTTTTTTTTTGTTTCAACTTTAAGGC
>Ga0099824_1001378_pt1 | contig 33964 bp, 25 predicted proteins | sample SiratrowhiteBW_FD_76837 | JGI IMG/M metagenome (GOLD analysis project Ga0099824, IMG submission 76837) | Root nodule microbial communities of legume samples collected from California, USA - Siratro white BW | ecosystem: Host-associated > Plants > Roots > Nodule | place: USA: California... | reverse complement strand
AAAATAATAAAATATATATATATATATATATATATATATATATATATATATATATATATATATATATATAAAGGAAGCAAACACAAAGATGGGCTAAACAAAAATACTTTGATGACAATTTTAATGACCTAACAAGTATAGTAATAATCTTCCAAATTGCAGTCAATATATCACTTCATAGATGCTTGAGTTTATGTTGTAATGACATGAACCATTCAGCCACAACAATTTTTTTTTTCGTTTTTTGTATAGACTTGACTTTTGCAATGGTTCAACCACTAACTTACAATGACATTGACAGTAAAATTAGAGGAAGGTTTTTATCAATTTCTCCAAGCATTCTCAATCCTTGCCCTAGAACTGAGCTCTGAAACCAAAATGATGTGAATCCGTCTTATGAGATTTAATAACGGACTGATCTAGGATAGAAACTTGAATTTATTGGAACGTAGGATTTTAAGTAAAATATGTTACAGGAAAAAGTAGCTCCATTTCCATGAAAGAAGATAAGACGTAGAGACGCCACAAGGAAATGAAAAACGGTTCAGCTAAGAACCGAAAAGATTCACTCTCATCAATTTGTAAAATGTATCATCTATCTTTCTGAATTCCCAAAAATGTTTAAATACACATTTAGATTATTAGTTTGACTCATTTGAAAATAAATAAATTAAAATCTTTATTAGCCCTTCTGTTAGTTCTCTAAACCCATTAGATATGTAATCAACCTAGTTTCCTTCATATGAGTATCTTTTAATAGTTAGACCTTGAACAGATAGGTCACCTTGACTATCCTTTCATAGTTAAACCTTGATTAGATAGGTCACCTTGACTACAAAGCTCCTTGGGTCTTTCTAAATCTTCCTCTAGTCATGGATCCTAGGTCTTGAATTGGATCCTAAACTACATTTTTCATTTCGTGGACTTGAACTTTCTCATCATGAGTCTCGTGAAATTAAACTTGAATGTCCACGTCATTAGGTTTAGTATTAGTTAAATAAATAAAGTCCAAAGTCTACTTGGGAAAGTTTTTAGGAGTTATTGTTATTGGACCTCCACACAGCACCTCCACTAAACAAATTTGCCATAACTAACAACACCCATATGACAAAAATCCAAACTTTCTCCCTGAATTCGAAGTCAATAAAAACAAACCAATTTCTAGGTCCATTTAGATATGTAATAAACCTAGTCTCTTTTATAGAATGCTTCTTTCTACACCTCCATTGGTTCTTCCTACACCTCCATATTTTTTTAAAATGACAATTTTATCTTTAAAAAAACATATTAGTCCTCTCCCTTCATCACTTAGTCTTCATCCTTTACTGTACACACCTCCTTTGCCTCCTTTATTTTGAAACTCTTGGAAGTTATCCTTTACTGTACACACCTCCTTTGCCTCCTTTATTTTGAAACTCTTGGAAGTTGTTCTAGAATGGATTTCTCCTTGTCCTCCTTTACTAAGAAACTCCTTAAAGTTGTTCTCCTTTACTAGGTTTTGGGATGGATTTCTCCTTTACTAAAAAACTTCTTGAAGTTGCTCTCGGATGAATTTGGGTACAGGGGTACTATATGCATGCAAAGTATTTTTATTTTTTTTTCAGAAAAGGGGTATCCCTATATACAAATTTTTTTTTGTTAGCATACTATATTGTAGAATTCGGAAAGTAATATCAAATCCAGATTTACTTTGTGAATTTCAGAATCATGTGTGTAAACAAAAAATTTTGCATATCTAAATATAGAATATAGAATCTAGAAGATTACACCCTATTCACTCAAAATCTTCAAATAATTCAAACTAATGAGCCAATAAAATCTTCATATTTCAGCGCACTAAGCTTGCCCTAGCTTGTGGATTTGACTGGTTAGGTAAAGAAAACCAAAATCCAGATTTTAGCTCGATCGAATTGAATTTACTTTTGCTATCTTCATACAAAATCAGTATTGTTTCCTAATATTGCCAAATGGCCCAGTAGACTATGAGGCCGAAATTGTCCTTGCAGCTTCAGGAACCAAATATACAAAAATTTCAACTGCCAAGTAGCAAAACTAGGATAATTTAAAACATAAAAGGTCACATAACATGAAAATCTTCCGAGAAAAAATTACTGAAAAGCTGTCATTTTACAAATTTCTATCTCCCAACAGGAAACAAAGAAAACCTTCTTAAGAAACTAACATGATAAACAAAATTCCCCCATCATCCCATGCTTGACTGTAACAATGTACTTCTTAAGAAACTCACTGCTGTGTCTTTATAAAATGAGGTGCCAGCAGTTTTGTAACTGTGAAGCCATTGAAGGAATCGACATCAAAGAGTTCTTTCAGCTTCTCGTCACATATTATTTGCCTCTTGTTAGAAGGATCCTTCACAAAGCAATCAGAATTAAGAAATTTAACTGGTGTTCAGCAAACGTGAACCACACAAAATACAGCCATACAAAGTTCAGAAACATAGCTCAAGGGTAGCCAGCAGTGTCCATGCTTCGAGCTCAAACCCATGGGGCTCTTGCTTGAAGGGGGCACAGTAAAAACGAGTTTTCACCAATTCGTAGTGTAAGCTTTTGGGAAATTTGATGATTGATAAATTCATATTAAAAAAAATAACTTAATTTTATGATTAAGAAAAAATAATCACAATGATAATCAAAGATAAAAAAACGAGAACAATGTTTTCGTTAATTTCAAATTTTAGCCTCTTACAATTTGTGTTTATACATAGATGTAATAAATGACTATTTATGGAAGGTTGACAATCTAATATGAAACTATGGTGTGCGAAATACATCGTATTAGAGGATAAAAATAAGTTTGGAGGAAAAACGTGAAGATTCACAAAGCATTTAAACATGCTGCTGAATTGTGGTCAACTAAATTTCATCCCCTACATCCGTTCCATTTTCACTCCAAGCATGCCGATCAAACAAGTTATGTTCTAAGACTTTCGGCATTTATTACAGAGTAGTAATAAAGTTAGATAGCACCAATTTTGTCGGTAAAGAGAGGTTGGAAGCTAACTTCAAAGGTTGGTGTGGTCAGCGGATATGGAAACAGAACCGTAAGCATCTGTCAGTAAAGTCAAAGGTTGGTGTGGTCAAAATGCCAATGGATGTCCTTGTGGGGAGTTAGGATATTTTATGATTGCTTTTAAAGCTAACTTCAAACACAACTGTATACATCGCAATGATTTTTCACATTATCACATACAACACAAACCTTTTATAATCTGAATAGTGCATCGCTTGAGGTGCACTTTCTAAAATTGATATAATAAGAGCTGTAGCGTAGCTGGTGGATATTATTTTATTAGACCAAAATGTATAGTTTGAATTGAATAGAACTTCTCAAGCTTTACACAGCCATTATCACTAATGTAGGGAAACTGATCAGAGCTTTATTCAAGCAATATATATATATATGTGTGTGTGTGTATGCATATACATGGCACAGGACAATTGAGAACAATGACAAACCTGAAGGTTGTTTCCTTTAATGTAATCCCACATTCTTTTTATAACATCTGTTCTTGATAACTCACTTTCTCCGGTACCAAGGAAGTTTACAAGGGCATCTGATAGCTGAAGAGGAGCAAGAAAACCTGATTTCCCTCCTCCCTTCTGCCGTTTTTCCTTTCTTTTTGGCTCATCATCTGAATCTGTCATAGAGGTAGGTTATAGAGGCAGTATGTTGTAAGTAAAAAATATTACCACATACTGTGAATTGCCCTAAAACAAATAAACTTTATCCAGTTACCGTGTGCTCAAATGATTTCTAATATAAATACTGTAACAAATTATTTTTCTCTCTTTTTTCAATAAATTAAAAAGGAACACTATGAACAATGAAAATATAAATAAAAACATGAAAACAAGGATAAAATATGCAGGGGAAACAGTTTATAGATGCCAAGAGATTGTGATGGGGATAGACAAATAATATAAAACATTAACAGTGTTCAATATTCATACCATCATCTCTCTCTTGCTTCTTCTGCTTTTCCTTTGGTGTGGACTTCACCTGGACAACTATATCAAGAGATGCAATTTAAACAAAATCTTTTCTAGTAATATACAAAATATTGACCAGACGAATGAAACAGGGAAGCAAAAGTCTGGAGTCTCATCAAATTCAAGTTAACAATCAGCGCAGTGGATATATTATAAAAGGATAGAAGTTTTCTTTTAGAAGAAAAATTTGTAAAAGGGTTCGGTGCACAAAGCAGTAGTTTAATTTTATATGCCTAATAAAAGGACCCAAAAAAATAATTTGGCAAGAAACCCTATAAAAGAAAGCTTGAACAATTTCAAGGCAATAGAATCCCAAGTCACAATAAGGTCACCAGGAGGAACTAAAAGAAGATTGAGTGTTTGGTCTAAAAACTACGATGAAAAACAACAATGTAAAAGAACATTCAACATCGTACTTGGAAATAACATAATTTTAATAAGAAAGGGTAAGGTTGTAGGAGCATACCATCATCGGAATCCAATGGCCAGATATGCTTCGACAAAGCTTTATTCATTTGGAACATGTTGATGGAGTTGACATTGAAAAGGGCCCGCAATCGTTCATCGCAAATTATATTCCGTCTATTATTTGGGTCTTGCAAATTTCTCTCCCTAATATAGGCCCATATTTGCTTAACAACCTAAGGCCAACATTATAAATAGATGCTATAAGGCCAGAAACAGAATTACATCATATACACACTTTCAAAGAACTTGTAGATAACCTTGACCAGTAGTAGTAGAGTAGTCTACCTTAACTATCATTTTTTCATCAAAAACAGAGAAGAAAGAAGAATATATATACCTCAGTCCTGGCCATTTCTGGAGCTCCCATGAATTCCTGAAGCTGTGGAGACAGGCTACATAATTTGCAAAATCCACCACCTCTTTTCTTTACTACCTCATCACCTAACTTGTTAGATCTGAAACACAAGACGAAACACAAGCTCTTAAAACAAGGGCATTACCCACGGAAAATATTTACAACTAGGTAGTATTACATATTTTATGCAGCAATGCCAACTGTATTTGTATAATTTAGCGTCATAATTAGAATCAAAATCTTGACACTTGCTATGGAGAATTTTTTGAAACTTTTTTTCTGAAATGGTTTGCTGTTGTGGCTCCAGCACTACACAAATTAGTCGTTTCTTGCAGATAATACCTCGAAAAACACACTACTGCAGTTCAAGTCCATAAGTTTTACTTTGGACTAAAAATAAGTAAGGCCAATGGTTTGGATATAGTGAAACCAGCATTCACATCATGTTTGCTTCAAAAAAATCTTGGGGAATAAGAAATATGTGTTAATATAATAAATATATAATGATGTTTTACATTATTTGTTTTTAATTTACAGTTTAGGGAAGGGAAAGAATTTGACTTGGAGACTGTACAACTTAAAAAGGCCACCTTTGGATCCATTACACTGCCAGCAATCATCAATTGTAAGAGTATCAGCATTTCACTTCCAGGATCCAACCATAGAAACAATAAAAAAAAAAGTGACTAACAATCATTAAGAGGGACTGGAACATCCATTGTGAAATCACAAGTTTTCCTTGCTAAATCAACTGTATAGATGCACCGAAACGATTCAGATGACAGAAAACTTCACTTCACAAATGCAGAGACAAAAAATAATTAAAATTTGATCAGTCATCAGCCACTGACATTACCGCACAAGAAAGCATGCTTAAGGAAACTAAATTGCTGGGCAAAGCAAAGAATCAGATGATATGAGCGCATAAAAAAAACTAAAACTGAACACTTTTTTTCATTTAAACCTGCAAGGCAAGTAACCTAGTCACTAACTTGAAAAGCACACAAATTTTACAGAGAGCAACGGAGCATAGTCTGGGAGTGGACCCCAATTGTTCAAAGTAACAGAAAGCCATGTGCCTGTGACTATGTGACATCACAAAATAATCAAAAAAAGGGGCGCAAACCCCCCAAAAAAATTAACATCCAGAAGTGACGCCATTGATTGCAAATTGCAGGGAATCTACGCTCCCAATCAAATTCGATGTACCATCACACGGATAATCAGAACAATTGAAAGAAAATCGCATGCAATGTTTGTTTTTAATCGGAAGCAAGAACAGACTAACCGTCCTTTATTCTTCTTGGCATTTTTGGCATGCTTAGGTTTATCTCGTTCCTCTTCCTCGTTGTCATCTTCTTCTTCGGATTCTTCCTTGGAATCGGATGGTTGGCTTTGGTCGGGATTATCAGGGTCATCTTCTCCTTCTTCGTCTTCTGGTACGTCGTCGTTTTCTTCTTGTTGTTGTTGCGTTTGGTCGTGCTCGGTCTGGAGGAACAAGTCGACCTGTTCCCTAATGAATGCCTTGCGGTCGGATAAATCGATTCCGAAATCAGCCTCCAACTGGCGGCGGACGGTGGCGGTGGTGGTGGTATTGAGGTCGGAACTCCGGAGGAACTCGCGGAGGCGGCCGATGAGTTCGGATTCGGAGACCATGGGTGGAAGTTTACCAAACCAAAACCAACCCTTCTTCGAATGCACGAGTTGGGTTGCAGCGGGTCACTCACCCTACGACTCAGTCTCTGCGTAAAAGAAAAAGGAAATACCAATACCTCACCCGGAGACACAAGTGGAAATAAGAAATAAATAAAGAATAAAAAAAAATACAAAAAAACTCTATTTCTCGTTACTCGTTAAGTTAAGGAATAAGGTGGAAGCAGTTGCGACTTGCCACGCCACACGTGCCCGTTGTCCTTATTATCTATTAAATTATTAAATTAAAATTATTACATGCACAAGATTTAAATTAAGTAATTAACTAATTCAGAAATAAAAGACCACTATTCCATAGTTGAATCTTGTTAAAATAATTTACTATATCTCAAACATAATTATTTTATTATAATGATTGCATAAACGATATTTGATACAATAAACTCATCTTTATTCACATGTCGAGATAAATTTTTAATCTCATTACAAAAAAAATTACAATTGATGTTTGACTATATCCTAAATATAGTTTTTATTATATTTGTTACACACACCAAAAATTAGTGAATTTGAAGTAAGAAAAATTAGTTTATTACCTGTTGAGATAAAGTTTGCTTTTTGTTAAAAAGTATATTCATATTTATATTCCGAATAGAAATATTTATATTGAATAAATAACATTAGTACGTAAATATTTAAAATAATTATGTTGGATATATAATCAAATATTAAATATAAGTACATATCTTTTGACGAAATTCAAGCATTCTCTAATATGAAATCAATTTTGATTTTTATATTGGATATCGTTTATAAGATTGCTTTTGTTAGCATTAACTGGTGGCAACCTCAGAATATGTTCCAAAATAGTTAGAAATAATTCATCCTTAAAGATGTAAACATTTTTTCTTTTCTTTTCTTTGTCTATGAAATGCTAATAAATAGTACCCATAATTCTTACCTTATACATTTTTTTTATAAGAGATAAGATAGTTTATTTTTTCATGCAATGAGTGTTTTTATAGAAATACTTTTAATTGCAAGTTATTTTTTCCAATGTGAACCTTTTGTTTTATATAAAGTATCTTTTAATTTAAATTAATTTTCTATTATCCTACATCATTACTAACATTTAAAAATAAATATAAATATAAATATATTACTAATGATAGGTACTCCACTATCAACAGTAAATAACAACAAAATTCTGTAAATTAAATTTAACTACTTTCACCTTCATTAATTATATAATCCAATGTGTTTTAAATTAAATTTTACTTTCAGTTATTATTTCTTAATTTTGATATTAAGTTTTAATAAATGAAAGAAAATATACATTTTATTGTAATTAGTAAAATTAAATTAATTAACTTTCTTAATTAGTTGAAAAAGTGATTAATTTTACTTATACTTGGATAGAATCTGTCAAATTCATGTAGATAGTTTCAAAAAATATATGTCTAATTGGTAAACTTAATACTTCAAGTTAATTAAGTTAAATAGTTTGATTATTTATTTATTTATTTATCTTGAGAAAGAAATTGATACTTAGAGGAGGAACCGAAATTTATATTAGGCCTCTAAATGAACCACCTGAGTCCAAGTTGTCTATATTAGAGAAACAAACAAATAATAAAGTATATATAAGTTAAATTATTAAAGAGAAAAAATAATTTGCTTATTCTTTAAAAAGGCACAGCACGATGTGATGAGAGAAAAGCAAAAGTTTTTAAGAAAACAATGAAAAAGACAATTACAAGATATCAGAGGAGTGAGGTGCAAAACTAACAAGGATAGAATAGCTTTGTTGTGTGGCCATCCATGGAGAGTAAGAACCCGTAATAAGTATGTTACTAAAAGAAATTTGTTTGGAGTTTTCATCTTATACTTTTAGATATGTCTAAAATTATGTTTGGTTATTTGTTTTATTTTTTAAATTTAAAATTATTTGAAAAGAAAAAAGTGAAAATGATAAATGAGGTTCCGTAATAATTTTTCTCTATATTTGAATGCTTTAGTTTCATTTGTTAGATTCTAGAAAGTGACAAGGTTATATACTTAACTTTTTCGAGAACAAGAGAAGTTATTTTCTAATTTTCATTATAACTTCAATTTTTATTTTTTTTCATTTGATTTAAAATTTAAAAATATTTCAAAAATATCAAAATTGAAAGAAGTCTACTTTTAAATAAGTTGAAGAATAATGTTGCGATCATAATATTTACGTAAACTACATTCCTGAAAACATAATACCGTTGATACAAATAAGAAAGAAAACGGTCTAGAAAGGAGTGTCCCTTCTTTTGGGGAAATACAATATTTATATAACCTGAAAATAAAAAAATTATATAACATAATATCAATTTTGTTATTGAAAGTGTGAAAACAGTCAATCAACTATAAATAGAAAAAATAACAAAAACATCTCTAGAACTAAAAAATATGTCCCAATTTGATTTTAGAGTTAAATATCATCTGTTAAAGTTAAAATCCATGTCTACATTATACCTTATTTATTGAATTTAGTCATTAAATTTAACTTGGACTTTCTTTTCATGGTATTTTTTTTAATTTCAATTAAATATTGTGTTACATATAAATTATTATAAAAACATTTAGTATCTTATTTTTTTCATTTCTGTGCACACTATGTCATCTATTTAGATTTTACCATGATTTAGATAGAAGATTTAATTTAAATTTGTATTAAACTTTATTAGTACTATTTTGGCTTTTCTTAAGAATTATTGTTCTGTGTAACAATTCACAATTTAATTTAGTAATCATGCAATAAAATACATATAATGTGATTTTTTAGTCACACATGCAAATGTAAGATCTTAATATTATTCTACATGTCTTCATATATTTATTTAATTAAGCGAATAAAAACAACAATAGTGTAAAATAATTTCTAGAATTTTACATTAAACTTTAAAATTAATACTGGACACATCTTGATATTGTAAGCATTAAATTTGAAATGATGAACTTAATTAAAAATGAATGAAACAAAAATCACATAAAAATGCATAAAAAAAAATGAATAGAGATAATTATTACCATTTATCTTAAAAATACTAATACTTTTATAATTTGAGTGTTTTGAGGAATTAGGTTTTGAATGCTTAGGTGAGTGAATGAGTGTGGCACATGGACCTGGTCCAATGAGGGGACCCTGTTCTCAAACCCTAAACTCAATTAGCCCAGATTTATAAACCAACAACACTTCACACCACTTAAGTTAGGCAGATTCTATACAACAAACACAACCCAAAATTTGCAATAAATAAGAGTAGAGCCCAAAATGCTATGAGACAACAGCTTTAACTGGCCTTATCACAAAAGGAGGTTGTCACTGTCCCACAATTCCACTTGTACTCTCTCACTCCATTACTGGCCGCTTGCAGAATCTTTCTTGGAATCTCTTACCGCCGTTGTAGCCGTTTTTTTACCGATGGATTGGCCGGCGACGGGAGCTGGATTTGACATGCCGATCATCCACGATAGCGACCGTTATGATTTCGTTCAAAATATTGGGTCTGGGAATTTCGGTCTTGCTAGACTTATGAGGGATAAGCAAACGCAGGAGCTTGTGGCTGTCAAGTATATAGAACGTGGAGATAAGGTTTGTTGGAGCTCATAATTCCTTCATAAAAAAGTAGTCTATTGTATATTGATGCTGACTCGGGCTTTTCAACTTTTTTACTGCGGTTAACTTTTGCCGAGAGTTGTTTGGTTAATTTTGGTAACATGGTGGCTGAATATGGAAAATTTGGGATTGCTCAGTTTAATCAGTTAACAGGGCGCACTTTTTTTATTGGTTGTACTGTATAATAGTAGTGATTCAATTATCATTCATGGAGCAATTCAGTTTATATTTCTATTTTTATTTTCTAATTGTAGCTTTTTGCTATTGTCATTATCTCTTGATAAAAAGGAACATGACTTAATTGATGATATAGATAAGTTTGATTGATGAGTTTTTTGCCTTGATGATGAAATGATGGCCTAAAGTTTAAGTACATAAGTGGGGATATGGTGCATACGATTTGTCTGGCTTGCTTTTGGTTGTTCTGATAGCGCACTAGACAATATTTGAGTTTATGGAGTGAGATAGAAAATTTAAAATCATTCACGTGTGAACTTCTTTGCTTTCACCTAATAGTTTGAGCTTTAGGAGTAGTTGGTTCATGTTAGCATTGAAGCTTATATAATCATGTGGTCTGTAGTTCCGTTTTTATTACCCCATTTTTTCTAAATAAATGATAAATTTCAGCACAAGGTAAAATGGGCATCTTCAATGCCAAGGAGGGTTTATGCATGAGGTGTGTAGTCAATGTTGGATTGATTCAGGTGGTGAATCCAGGTCACGTGATTTAATTAAATTTAGGCTTCCACATTCACAAAAGAAATAGTGAAAAAATCAATTTATTTTTGGTGGCCTAAATTGCAGTTTTGATTCTAAAAATACTGTGAGATGATTTTAGCCTCTTTCCTTCAGGTTCTTGTTGATGAAGCGCTAGACTAATATTTTTCCTATCATGTATTGTGTTGTAGATTGATCAAAATGTTAAAAGAGAAATCATTAATCACAGGTCTCTAAGACATCCTAACATTATCGGGTTTAAGGAGGTTGGTATAATTATTATATTTCTATATTTTTATGCTCAGAGGAAGGAATAATCATATTTTTGAAAAATGTTCTATAAAATTCCACTCAGGTCATTTTAACACCTACCCATCTTGCCATTGTAATGGAATATGCATCTGGAGGAGAATTATTTGCCCGAATCTGCAAAGCAGGGCGTTTTACTGAGGATGAGGTTCTTTAACAATTTTGTTTACTTTTGCTATGCTTGTTCAGTCAGCAGAAATTTGTGCTAGTTATCTATTTTCAGTGTAAAAGTGAAGAAAATCGAAATTTGTAAGAAAAATGTGGAAAGAATTCAATAACTTCCTTTGAAATTTACAACTTTTCTTTTACACAGAGATAACAATAAAAATCTCGTAATAAAAAGAGATTAAAGTTTTTCTCTAGATGACCCTAGAAAAATGAGTTAAAGGCTCATTTATAGATGTACTCTTCTAATGTAAACCATCCATCAACTAGAGGTAGATAATTCTTCTTTCTCCACCGTCAAAGTTCTATGACTATAAGCTTGGTATGTTTCTCTCCTATCATTTTATTTATCCTCAAGTATGTGCCCTAGTAGTGAAGCAAAGAGGATGGAATGTCTTAAGTACCGTATGCATTAGCGGTTGGAAGCCTTATGTATGCCATGATCTGTACAAGGCCAAATATTGCTCAAGCAGTTGTGGTGGTAAGTCAATTTATGGCATATTTGGGTAAAGAGCATTATAATGTTGTTAAGAGGATCCTAAGATACATCAAAGGGACCTCGACTAATGCATTATGTTTTGGAGGATCAGAGCTCATTGTCAATGGATATGTTGATTCAGATTTTGAAGGTGATCTTGACGAATGAAAATCTACTGTAGGCTATGTGTTCACACTTGCAAGAGGAGCTGTGAGCTGATTATCTAAGTTACAGACTGTTGTAGCTCTATTTACTACAGAAGCTAAAGCTGGATATATGGTAGCTACACAAGTGTGTAAGGAAGCCATTTGGATCCAAAGGTAATTGGAGGAACTCGGACGCAAAAAGTAGAAATTATTGTGTATTATGACAGTTAGAGTGACTTGCATACTGCAAAGATTATTATAAGACAAAACACATTGGTGTTCAATACCACTTTGTTCGGGAAGTCATCGAACCTAAAGATAACCTAGCATATGTCATGACAAAGCCAATTAACACTAATAAGTTTGAATGGTGCAGATCCTTCTATGGCCTATCGGATACATGAGCAACATGAAATCTTGGGATTTTGAAAATTTACCATAATTAGCTTTAAGTGGGAGATTGTAAACTTTGTGCAGCTATTTTGGTGAAAAACTAAATAAGATGATAGGAGAGGAACACTCCTAGCTTATAGTAATAGAACTTTGATGGTGGAGAGAGAAGAGTTATCTACCTCTAATTGATGTATGGTTTATGTTTTAGAGGAGTGCATCTATAAATGATGAATCTTCTTAACTCATTTTTTAGAGGGTCATCTAGAGAGAAAGTTTAATCACCTTTTATTACGAGAGTTTTATTGTTATCTCCGCGTAAGAGAGAGAAGTTGTAAATTTCAAAGTTATTGAATTCTTTCCATATTTTTCTTAACAGTTTCCATCTTCTTCGCTTTTATATGTTAGATATATTATACGTGGAACCTAACAGTAACCTATTGTTATGCCACAGGCTCGTTTTTTCTTTCAACAACTCATATCTGGGGTCAGCTATTTGCATGCAATGGTAACTGATCTCTTTTTCACCCACTATTGGATATAAATTGTAGTTAACCTACATAGAATGTAGTATAGGCAATGTATCAATCTTTTGACTCTTGTCTGCTGAAGAAATATAAGCCATACACTCTTTTAAACACATTCTTTTCTATTGGTTGAAATTTAATTGAAATTACAGAAATTTGTGGGTATCACTTATTTAATTAACGTCTCCCATGATTCTGTATTTTTCAAAAATTTATCCAATAGTTAAGAGAAGAGGGAGCCCTGGCGCAATAATAAAAGTTGGGCCCTGGTGACTGATTGGTTATGGGTTCAAATATGGAATTAGCCTCTTTGCATACCCATGGTAAGGCTGCATATTATTATCCTCCATACCTTGCATGGTGAGGAGTCTTCTAACATTGGGTACGCTAGTTAACCAATAGTAAAGAGTGTTTTGTTAGCTCTCTTCATGTCTGATGCATTGGTTTTATGTATCATAATGTGTCTCCTCATGAAGGAAGTGTGCCACCGGGACCTGAAGTTGGAAAACACTTTGTTGGACGGAAGCCCCGCACTCCATTTGAAGATATGTGATTTTGGATATTCCAAGGTAAGCCTTTGTTTGTCACGTGCTTTTCCTGGTGTAAGCTCTGGCTCAGTAAGTTTAACTCTAAATGATGCATGTCACAAATTTAATTGCACCTTACAATATTCGCAAATTGCTTCCTCCATTAGTTTGTTCTTTAGTTTTCTTATGAAGCTATTTTGTTCTGCAGATACAGACTACTCTATTACTTGAGTAACTAAATCCTTAATATACTAAAAGGCTCTTTTAGTAACTTTTGTTATTGGAAAGGGGAAATTGTGCATGACTATTCATTGCGAATTTTGGATAATCTTAATTGTGCTTGATCCTTTCTTTATAATTTGGTGTATCCCAAGTTAAATGATGGAATGTTAGACCAGAATGTAGGTTTGAATTCAGAAAAGGCTCAGGTTTTGGAAATTTATGTTCATAAGAGGAAAACTAGTGAGGGAGAAAATTAGGAGAGTGATGATTTGGCAGTTTGGTTAGGGGTGTAGGGTGAACATGGGGAACTTGAGGAATGGTGGAAGTTAATTTTGCAGGTTTGTTTTGTTTTAGAGGGAGAATAACTCTTATTCTCTTAGGAGTTTATGCTCTGCAGGTTGTAAAGATCATAGGTTCCATTTTGTGGTTCTTAATAAAACTGGCTTACTAGTTTCTTAAGAATCCTTTCAATTGGTTCAACTTGTCGAATATTGGTGTGTGGAAGGCTGGCTCATGCATGTCCCAAAAGGTGGTGGATAAAGTAGAAGTGTTTGAAGCCAAAAATGGTGGAATTTAAGCAATCACTTCTTCAGGAGACAAGTAGGACTGTAAGATGTTGGACTAATGCCATATCATGAATTAGGTAGTGGAAGCAAAAGGGAGGGGAGACCACATCAATGATTATCATATGGTGGTATGAGATTGGGTTTCCCCTAATTGATGGTATGAACCCTGCTGTTGGGTCGTTCACTAGGGTGGAAAGTTATTTTGAAGTTCAAAATATTTCAGATGAAGTTAAAGTTAAGCTGGTTAAGCTATGGTCCTACCATCGACTTGCTTGTGAAGATCATTTGCTTGTCGAGACTGAAGCAAGGTGTTGATAGAGTGCTGGAGGTCACTGTTATAACAATCCATTTTGAAGAGATTTTAAATCTTCATCAAACGAGAAAGAATGAGGAGTATATAGGAGTATATTGTGAACTTTTGAGTTCTCCTCATCATAGTTTTGATGATTAGCTGAAGCACTGTGTATTGTGAGTGGTCTTCGGCCAGAGTTGAGATGGTGAGTCTGAGATTTTAACCAACGCATCTGATCTAATATGGTGAAGCTTGCTCCTGATTTTTGGGTGAGGCTATGGGTACATTAGAAAATTTTGCCAGCTCTGCTTTCTGATTGTAGGGAGGTTTTTCTTGTGTTTATACGCAAAATTAAAAGGTAGTTTTCTATACAGAAAACTAGAGCTACCAAGTGCTCCAAGTTCGTAATATTTAGGGCATGGGCCAAATTTGAATTTCAGTTGATAATTGGCATTCCCTTTTCTGTGCTGTTCTGATCTTTGAACATTCTTGTATTTGTCTTTTGATGTTTCACAATTCACATACAAGGGAACATCTAGAAACCATGAAACGTTTCCTGATGTTTTTGAGGCATTTGATTTTTAGCTCACAGCAAACCTTTGTGGTGGTGTTAAGATAATTCATCTTGTATTTGGTCACCCTTTTTGTTTATCAATTGGATTTCTTTGTGTCTTGTGAGCACCTACACGTTCATTTTTTTTTTATCTAATTTGTATCTTCTCAAGTGTAGATCACCATTGTATTCTCTTTTATTTTAAATATCTGCTTTGCTCTATTTTCTACATATCTAATAGATTTTGTTATGGGGTAGTCTTCAATGCTGCATTCACAACCTAACTCAACTGTGGGAACCCCAGCGTATATTGCTCCAGAAGTATTGCTGAAGCAAGCGTATGATGGCAAGGTAGAGCTACTTTTAGTTTCAGTCGTCTGCTCCTTTTCTGTATTAATCTCATAATTTGATAGCAATAATTTGTGGGCTAGTGAGGTTTATTGATTTATCCTGGAATAAGGAGCTAAAGCATTTTTTAGTCTATCTGTCATAACATCAGTGGTAATTTTTTGCTTGGTGTCTAAGCAAAGATTGCTTCTTTTTTTGTTGTCATCTACATTTTGTGCATGTCTTGTTGGCACTAATTGAAGTTTTTAACTCTAGAGTAGTTAATTAAATCTCTACTTTTATTGATTATAAGAGAGCAGGAGATAATTGCCAGTCCTCTTGCATCTTCTTGTCCTAAAATGTTGAAAGGTCCATAGCTTATCAAGATTTCTTTGTTGATAGATTAATAAAAGAATAAACTTATAGTTTGTAATTAAATGACTAAATTAGTTGAGAATATTGCCACCGCACCTTTCACCCTCCACTCTTACCCTCTGTTTGATCTTTGTTTAAGTGTTTATTTTCTGAACCTATGCACGTAATCCAGTACTCAGTCAGTAACTGAGATCAGGAATGAATCATAGTAGTCAAAATAGTGTGTTATAACAAAGTGGCCTCAGGCCACTGTAGGATTAAAAAAGCATAGCAGTTGTCAGACACAATAGTGGCCAAAATAGTACATTATTGCGTGCTATAGCGCTACCATAATGATATAGGCTTAAAAACCCATTTTTACCCCTAAAATACTGTTTAGGATTTTTGGGTAATATTGTGATTTCTGTCCCATTTTTTGGCTTCAGGAACATAATATGATTTGAAGCCTCTTCGTTGACCGTTTCACAAAAGTTATTTTTAGGAGTCATGATTTCATTTGATTCTGAAGAAGTTAATGGTTTTTCTGTAGACATGGCTTACAATGCAACATTATGGTGCTTTCTAATTCATGTACCCAACCTCACCTAACGGGAAATGGCTTGGCTGCTATTGTTGTATGCATAGTCTTACTTTTAATGCGCAATGTTTATAATTAAGCACCTCTAGATAAGCATGTATCTTGAGTCCCACTGTGTGATGAAATGGGAATGAACTATGATCAAACATTTCAATTTTTAGTTTTACTAAAATGTATGCAGGCATTTTAATGGACTTTTTGAAATTCTCATGCCCTAAATATCAGATTGCGGATGTATGGTCATGTGGTGTAACCTTATATGTGATGCTAGTGGGATCATATCCTTTTGAGGATCCTGAAGATCCAAAGGATTTCTGGAAGACGATTGAGGTAGATTAGATATTTAAGATATTTGCATGTTTTCTTTACAAGCCTCTGGTTGCGTGAGCACAGCCTTTTTTGGTTGGTTCCTTGCAGAGGGTTCTTGCTGTCCAGTATTCCATTCCCGATGATATACAAATATCTCCAGAGTGTGGCCACCTTATCTCAAAGATATTTGTTTCTGACCCTGCAGAGGTAATTTATATTTTCTAATAAAATCACCTACTTCTGCGAATATACAATTTGAGGTACACTACAATTCCTTAGGAGTTGTGCTATGGAGGCATTTTTATATACCACCCTACTAGCCTCCCACTTGAAAGTGTTAGAATTTTTTCCCTTTTTTCAGCTGAAGCACTATATATTAGCTGGATTTTTTAAAGAGAACCTTCGTGTATGGCATCTGCCTTAACACACACGCACACGCATAATAACTGATCCACTTAGGTTTTATATCTACCATCAAATAGGAATGTCTACTAGTTTGACATATCTTAATATTGTAGGCCCTACGCGGCTTAGATTGTAAATCTAGCATTGATAAGAAGATTGTAGGCACCACCACATTCAGTAGTATAAAATAAGAAATTGTGATCATACAGCAGGGAAAATTGCTGATTGAATATTATAAATCAAACCTCTTTATTGTATAAGTTGGGAATTAACTTCCTCTTTATTTGAACATTATGCCTTTGTACATTAATTTTTACAGAGAATCACTATTCCGGAAATATTGAAAAATGAATGGTTTCTGAAGAATCTCCCTCCTTACTTGATGGATGAAAATATCATGGATAAGCAATTTGTAGAGTCGGATCAGCCCATGCAGAGCAATGATACAATTATGCAGATAATTTCAGAAGCTACTGTACCAGCTGCAGGGACCTATTCTTTAGACCAGTTTATGGCTGATAACATAATAGATGATGACATGGATGAATCAGACTCTGACTTCGAGCAAGATGTAGAAAGCAGTGGGGAGATAGTGTATGCCATGTAATTTAATCATCGTCTTCATTTAAGAGACAGTATAATTAAAGGACGGCATCTCAATATTCAACTTGATGGCCTTCTCAGCATCAAGGGAATAGAAATGCGTCGAGACCATATTTCCTGTAGATTGGATGACACCCGAAGTCCATCATGTTCACTTATATGTTGTATGATTCTTGGAACTGCCGAGGGGAGGACATGTTTCTTACACTCTAGAACCGTTGGTGGCCAAGAAACGATAATCACCTACCTTCCCTCTTTTCTAGTACTTGGTTTATATCATATGTATGTATTCATTAGCCTTTTTATTGTATCCTGTAGTTATTATATTGGTGTAAGGATTCTGTTTGCATACACATGCTATGTACACATAACCTAGGAGTTACTTGTGTTTATCCTGTTATCTAAGCACATCTCATTCCTGTTGGTGCATTATTGTACCTCTTGTCGTTTTCTATGCCGCAATATTGCAATGCAATGCAACTTGAAAGGACGTCACAAATACAACTCCCTGACGATTGTACAGTAGTTTACTAGAATGGGGTGGACTGCCTTGAAATTTTATTTATTAATGTGATTCGTTTCGTGGTCTGTGCAGTATATATTTCGATCCATCTATTCCTTAAATTGCCTTATTTTCAGAATAATATTTATGTGCATGATAAAATGTCATTATTCTAGCTTTTGCTTCTGGCGTGGAATAATTTCGAGTATAGTTATATAACCAATTTAATTAAGCATATATTCAATAGGATTTTATAATTACAAAGAATCATATTACTTTAATAAATTTAAATAAACTACTTAAATGTTTCCCTAGTCTATTTTCATTATTAAGTTCATGTAAGGTTTAATTGTGAGGATATGTTTGAAAAGTTTCCAATGAAAACGGTAAGTATATTCAGGAACAGTAATACATCTCCTTTCAAATACGGTGCATATATTAATTAGCTTTACAACATAAACATGGAATGCTTTGCCCCATATTAGTCGAACACCTGCAAAGGCAATAGCAAATTCAATTCATCTACCAATATTACGTAACTGGAGGACTAGCGAAGCGAAGTTGCAATGGAAGAACCGACTCAAACTCCTACTTTTCCACTGCAGTAACATGGTTCCAAATTCAAACATGATTCCTAGCCTGTCAAAATTTCAGAAAACAAGTCTTAGGAATGAACTCCAGGAAGCCAATTTAAGTTAACCTCCACTATAGATATCTCTATCTTCAAATTGGGAATGGTAGGGAAATTTTCCCATAAGGAAGCTATTTCTTCATCGCAGATCACGTGTATTTTATGCTTTAAATTTCCAAAATTAACGACCGAGTATGGCAGTTCTCTCAGTTTTGAGCAACCCTTCAAGTAGAGCTTCTCGAGCTTCAACTCACCAATGTCATCTGGTAATTTGGTAAGATTTAAACAGTCTGAGATGTCAAGACAGCTAAGTTTGTTGAGCCCTTTAACCGAATCTGGCAACTCTACCAAATCAGAGCAGGAACATAGCCTTAGAACTTCCAAATTCTCCAGCTTTGAAATATCTTGTGGCAGTACAGAAAGCCTGTGACAGTTTGTAATACTAAGCTTTTTCAACGGGGTGATGTTACAAAGCCCATCAGGCAATTTAACCAGATCTTTGCAATAATCAATGCTCATCTCCACAAGATTTGGCATTGCATCAGAGATTCGGATAGAATCTCTTTCAAAAGCCTGCCATGTATTACACATATGAAGGGACAATTTTCGCAGATTCTTCAACATGCACAGGGAAGGGATTGAAACCCTTTCCAATCTGATTCTTTTCAAGTTAGCTAAAGAACTAAGTCGCTCAAACTTGTTTAGTTCAGAACGATGGAAACCATAATTTGTGACAATCAGAACTTTAAGTTTATGCATCTTCTCTGTGAACTCTGGCAATGAGTACTTGCTAGAGTGGAGATTTAAAACCAGAACCTCAGCTTCGTCAGGTTGCATGTCACACCAATCCGAATTGAACGTTTCATCTGCAAAAGCATCATGTTTGACATTAACAGTGGAAGATTAAGTATGACACAGCGCAATAGTACTTCTTATCAGTTCATATATTTTCAAAACAATTAAGATTTTTTTTTCTCCGAAAATTTGTCACTTCATACAACTAAGAATGAATTAGTTACCCTTTTGCTACCTTTATTCTTATCTCCTGATATCTCAATTAGGTAGAGTGATAACAATAACATGGCCAAATGAACTTAAGTTCCTTCTCAAGTCAAGATAAACAATTGTTATGAAACTTGGAGTAGCATGTAGCATTTATCATATATATATGTGCATTCCCTAGGGACAGAGAGAGACATACCAGTTGAAATAGACAATATGCGGGCAGCAACCTTTAGTTGTTTCTGTCTATACAACATTCCCAGGATGTATGAGAACGAACGGCCAATGATTCCTAGCTGATTCAGTCCTACCCACCATTCAGGACGATTATCTCCATTTAACTCAATCATCACTCTTTCTCTCTTTTCAAATGGTTCCTCTCTGCTCTGACATATTGCTAGCTCTCTAAGGAGGTCATGCACCAAAACAAAGTGGTTATTGTAGTACATGTCTGTATCCTTTGCAACTTTCCTGGACAACAAGGGAAGAACAAAAGATCCAACAAGATCAACAAAAAAAGTTACATATAAACATGTTCCATCTTTAATTTCAAGATATAGATTTATCCCAAAAATATCTTATGCATGCACTAAGGTGATCAACTATGCTGAAACCATAACATTTTCAACTCGTGTAATGAGAAAGGAAAAAACTCTTCTATAAATTCCTATTTTTACTTTATTTTTCTAGCCTAAAATATGTCTACTAAATAAACTTTAAAAAAAAAAAACACTTCAAAACATTTTTGATAAAGAAAAAGAAAATAATCAAACTGTAAATCAACTAAACAAACACAGCTCAAATTTAAAATTTATCTCACTAAATTAAATGATTTGAGTTGCTTCATGTTTTCCACCAGTGAAACCTAGGTTATTAGCTTGATTGATTCATATACATTTCTTTTTCAAGCCACATATGTAAGATGTTTTGAGCGGCTATAATTTAAGCATTAGATGACCAACAGGGAGAAGGGTGGAGATGACATGTACCTTGTAACTATGACATTAATCAAATTCCTGGTGGCTAAATCGTGGACAATGGACATTGCATTGCTACCATCTTCATTAAGGTTATACAGTTCTGCCCACATATCAATGAGGGCAGCAACAGGGATCCTTTGGTCTTCAGGAAATAGCCCCAGATCCATGAAACACTCCTTTTCATTGATGGAAAACTTATTCTCCAATATATCTAAACTTTGTTGAAGACGAAAAAGCAAATCTGGATTGCTAGCCTCCAGAATGGATTGACTTTGTAAACGCTCCTTCATATTTTGCCACACCTCAAAAGGCTGCTTACAGAGTGATCCAGCAGTCACCTTAAGGGCCAATGGTGAACCTTTACAACCTCTCACTATCTGCATTTCAGTGCAACATAGTAAAATCAGTAAATAAAATAAAAGTTTGTTCAACATATTTTTTTGTGTTCATCTCTCTCATAGTCATAACGATATAGAGAGATAGACACAAGAAATGATGTTGCATAAATTGTTGCAAGTGTATCACAGTAATTATGTGTAGTGTGAGTGATTTTGGAAAAGTAGAAGCACCACCTCGTGGACAAGATTTTCATCAGGTATGTACGAGCTTTTGTCATTCAGCTGTGCAAAGTGACAGAAAAGGGATACTGCATGGACATGTTCAAGTTTATCCAACTGGCATGAGGTGCCAAATCTTGGAAATGCAACCCTTGAAGTAACCAAAATCTTGTAATCAGGTATTTGAATTTTAAACTTCTCGATCAGGGCTTCTGAGCTAGGCCAAACATCATCCAACACCAACAATATTGGATTTTTCCCAACAACCCTCAGCAGAACTCCCAGTCGATTTACTGCATCTTCATCGGTTTGAAACTTAGGCACCCGACAACCACAGTGTTCAAACAGTGTCTCTACAATGGTCTTCAAGTTAGGCGTTTTTGATACGGTGACAAAGAAGATGTTTCCCCTGAACTTGTCTGTTCAAAACAAAATAGCTCTTTAAACCATCTGAGATACTATTCCACAATGCATGTCATGCATATACGAGCTAGTGATTTCTCACAACATCGAATATTGAAAGGAAACATAACCAAAACCACAAATTAAAGCCTTATATTCAAGGTCATATTCTATTAGTCTTCTTTCAATATTTTTTCTAGCCATTCAAACACAATCCTATGATGGGGCACGAGAAGAAGAGAGGGAAGAGAGTTAGTTACCTTTGACTTGAGGGTCCCAACATATCTTCTTAGCCAGTGTGCTTTTCCCCGACCCTCCCAAACCAGTCAAGACAAGAACGGACACACCATCCTTGAGCAAGTCAATCCTCAGCTTGCTCAAAGGCACATCCATTCCCATACACGCAGGTTCTTGGGGAGCCCCACACAGACCCATCAACTGGTACCCCTGCTGATGCCCCAAATCCCCAGTTAGCAGAATCTCCAGAACCTTCCTCATGTTGACCACCACCTCCATCAAGTCCCTCTTGTTCTGCGCCGACACGTTCACCGATAAGTGCCTCTTCAGAGCCTCGTCCTTGCTCCTAAGCTTGCTCTGGTAATAAGGGAACGACAGCACTCTCCACCGACCCAATTTCGAGCACTTCCGTACAAGCTCTTCACCAGCTCGCATGTGACTCTCCAACTGCTCTATCTCCTCTATGGGCCGATCCAACATCATGTTGTAGTTCTTCATCTCCTCCACCTGAGGAGCCAAAGATTTTAAGGTTTCTATGTTGCTCTCCAGTGTGGGTTTGAAGGCTAGACCTTTGTTTATGGTTGCAATAGTCCCTTTTAACAACTCTCCCATCACTGCTCCCACAGCACCTCCACTGAACAGATCTGCCATAACTAACAACACCCAGATGACAAAAATCCAAACTTTCTCCCTGAATTCGAAGTCAAGCACCAACCGATGCAACTGTCGTTGTGTGGGATGAAAACAAGAACGATCGCGAGGTGTCTCGGGCAATAAAAACAAACCAAGTTTTAAGGAAGTGTAAGAAAGGTGATATCGATCACCAATTTCGGTGTCTATATGTACACTTTTGCTGAGCTTCGCGGTCTTTGCCGAGCAATTTACAGGAAAGGAAAGGGCTTTCGTATTCGAATAACTAACGTTAAGGAATAAACTATAAATATGAAGCATAACATAAATAAATAACCGCTTATGTCAGTTGTTCACTAAAAAACTTATTAGATATATAAGAGTGTGTCTCAAATGAAATTCGAAATTTAGTAACTAATTTGCTTTCTAATCCACTAATTTCTTTCACTTTTGCAATAATTAAAATTAATTCGAATCACTATGAAACCGCTAAATAAATAGAATCTTGCTTGAAATCCAAGTGAAGTGACTAAAAGCACCTTTTCCAGTTAAAAAAAGGACAGGGTATTGCGACTTCGCCTCATAAATTACATAACTGCTAACTAAATTTTGTGATGTGTTCAGGTGTACAATCCTATGATAAATTTAGCCATTTTTCAATGTTAATGTAAATTAAAATTTGTTTCCCAAAAATGGAGACTACTGTTGATAATGAATTACTAAAACAAACTAAAACAAAAATGTAGTAAGTGAAAGAGTTCTATTTACAACTGATGCAGTTTAAAACTGTTAAACCTTTCCATAGATGTTTGAGTGAAGGAATAAAACAGCGTTAATAATTAATATATTCTAAAATTAAACTCATTCATATGATTAGTGCTTCCATATAAATGTTGATACATCTTTTATTAGAGATCAGAAAATATTATAGAAGAAAAAAAATGGGAATTGAACCCGACGTGAATCGAACACGCAACCTTCTGATCTGGAGTCAGACGCGCTACCATTGCGCCACCGATCCACGGTTGTGATTGTTTTATAATAATTAACATTTTAAATTTTAAATCCCAAACGACGGGTAACATTACCACAATGTAACAAAAACAACTAGTAATTATTTTATATTCATTCCTTAATACACCATAACAGTGTACATTATTTATATACCAAGTTACAAACTAAAAAGCCATTACTCTGTCTTCTTCTCCTTGGGTATTCTGCTTTTAATCTTCTGAATGGTCTTCTCATCAATAATCTCATAAGATCTCTTGCATTTCTCCCTTAACCACTCTCCAAATCTCTTGATTTTGTCCTCGTTCTTCACATAAGTTAATGGAATTGCCATTCCCACTAACACACCTGCGCATCAAATCAAAACCAACAACAAATAGTGAGAGATGGAGCGTGAAAAAAACTCAAAGTAAAAGAACTTGATCACGTACCAATATAAACAACTGTAAGGAGGTCCATGCATCTTCCTATATAAGACAGTGTCCACAATCCAGCCACAACCCCCACAAACACAGGCCACTCTTTCCTTACACCCACAAGGAACAGCCACCTTATTGTTTCTTCAATCCATGTTCGAACGTTGTTCGCTGTTCTTCTAGTTGTCTCTTCAGTCAAGTCCAACCTCGACAAGTTTGGCGGTTCCCTAGATTTCACAGGAAAAACAATTACATACAGTAAAATTTTTTTGCCTTAGAACAAAAGCAAGAGAAGGGTGCTCACTTGCGTAAAAGTATAAGCACATTGGCATAGAGGAATGTTGAAGCAACAACGAGCATAGCCAGCCATGAGATGACAGTGAGGAAGTTGAACTCAAATACTTCCATCAACACCCATGCTGCTGTTGCCGCTACAATAACGATTGCATTTAGTTTCTTTCTTCTCCACAGGACCACATCCTTCACCACACCATTGTCAACATCTACACCACAAAATTGAGTCTAAAAATCTTAAATTTTATCGCTATGTAAAGATTATATGAAGCATGCATGCGTGATCAAATATACCTGAGGAGTAAGAGGGGGTGGTGAAAGGTTTTGTTTCTTGTTTTGCTTCTGTAGACATGAGGAAGATTGTGAGAAATGAAGATGATGTGAAGGATAGAAGCAAAGTCACGAGACTGCTTCAAATAGTGGTGTTTCAATGGAGGTGAAGGTGTTTGGCCAGAAGGGTGCTTCTGTGTCTAACTGACACGTGTAAGTTTCTGAGGAGACGTGGAAACATTGCGCATTCGTGGCACCTTCATATTATTTTTTTGCATTAACGGTGCCGTTTAGATAAGCACAAGTAGCAAGGAGAAAAGTTATCAAATAAAGCGGCCAAAAATTTACACCAAAGATGAGATGAACCATAAACCATGCTCAAAGAACAGGAAAAGTTAAATTTGAGTAACCAAACATACAGCAATTTATACAAAATCATGAAAGAAAAAATTCCATAATAATTAGTCACGTCTTTTAATGTTGCTTTACACACAATAAAAATCTGCTATTTTCTTTCGAAAACAGTATTTAAAAAAATTAAGATTCTAGATAAAAAGATCTTCATTATATTACAAATATTTCAATCTTAATGTGGCGAATTACTTTGTTAGTAGTGTTTAACTTTTTACTTTTTAAATTTAATTTGAAATATATTAAATAATACCCTAGCTTACCTTTATAAGTAACTTGCCAAAAACCTTTAAGAAACAAAGTTTTAAAAGATTTAATATATTTCAGAATTATTATTTTTTTATAAAAAGGTTAAATAGTCTTCCTAAAGTAATGTGAAAGAATGGTATGAGTGATAAAAAAAGTGCAAAATCATTCCCTTTTGAAATTTTAACACAAATTAAATGCTCTTCCAAAAACAGATGTTTAAACTTTCCTATAAAAATGTAAATAGTAAAAGAATGGTAAGAAAACTCTCTTTTAGTGTCTCATAGTATGTGCCCACCCTTAGTTGGGCTGGCCCACCTTGGCCCAACCTGGTTTCAAACCTGTTCTAAATTTTTGATCATATTGTCCTTTGAAGATACTTCGGATCATGTAGTGTTTTTAAAATGTAAAGAGCATTCGGACTCCTCTAGGCACTGCTTTGAACTTTAAGGATTGCCTTTTGGTTAAATGCAGTCAAAATTTAAATAGAAAAAATGAAAATATTTCTTTTTTCTAAAATTTAACTGTTTTATTATCAAATGAAAGAAAAAAGTTGTTATATATATATATATATATTGTTTTCTGTTTCTTTCTCTTTTTATCTAAATGCGCCATTAGAATAAAAAAAAATTCCGTTAACTACGGCCAAAGAATATGTAAATAATCTATAAAAAATAAGGGCCCAACAAACATGTATTGAGTAGTTTATTACCTTTAATATCTTCTAACTCATTGTTTATTTACTGGCTACCAACTTAAACACTATTAACTATAGGGACCATAATGCACTAATGTTCATGATTTTTAAAGAAAAAAAAAACTCATTTCAAATACATTATTACAAACAATAATTTTAGTATCTATCTTTTGCACTTTATAAATATATAGATACTTATGTCAAAATTTATTACTCACATTTAGCTTTGGAAAAATACAATTTACAAAATATAATAAACAAAATATTCAACAAAATTTAAATATATTACAGTCATATGATTATAAAATATAAAAGGTCACTCTTGCTTGATCAGACCTAAAAGTTACCTGATGTAAAACTTTCTATGTAGAGAAAATAAATGGTAGATAAAAAAGAAGAAATCATCACTTAAAGAAATAAAAGAGCAAGACAAAGCTGACAGAAGAAAGAAAATGAAAGGAGAAAAACCAAAGGACAACGCCTAATCAGATATCAGAAAGGCCTGATAAAGAAGATATAGAGAAGAAAGACAACAAAAATGTTTGACGAAAAACTAGAGGTATAATTGCAGGGAAATAATCACATGATAAAATGTATCTTAAAATGATAAATAATACTTTTTGATAATAAATTTTCAAAATGTGCATTTTTAGTAAAGGATTCAATGTATCAATTTTTATTTTATTTTTTTTATCTTGGCCAGCTGAATTAAATAGTAATCTACATTGCTCGTTTTTTTTTTCATTTTGGTTTGAGCCTACTTTATTTTTATTATTTTTTTTTCATTTTAAATTAAAGTGGCTAAACATATCATTATATCGCATAGAAGGTATCTGTACCCTTTACCAACTTCACATGGGCGTACATTGTATATTTCTGAAATATAAATTTAAATTCATTTTCGTCAACCCACACCTAACAAAATTCAAAACAATGCTTTCTTGTCGGTGCTACTTTTATATTTTCTTTTGGCAACTACTTAATCCATTACTTAATCGACATCTACGGTATATACAGAACAGAATGTTATGTGACCGAAACTTTTTCTTTTTGGGCAATAATAATTATAGAAATATTTAACACTCGTCTATGCTCCCAAGGCTAAAACCGTAAAGTGTGTTCTTTACTCATGCACATTAAATTTCCCACATTATAATATAATATTCTGTTCGACGTTACTACGATATAGAAGTTTGTGTATAGAAAGGTACCGAATTTTGATCTGGGTTCAAAGTTCAAACTGAACCATGAGGAAAATGTAACCCCAAAAGTTTGCGAGTAAAAAACCACACAGGAAAAGAGAGAGGAAGAAGGAAAAGTTTCAATTTTTTTAATAATGGGATAAATGGTATCTTCATTTTCTCTAGCTGTAAGCAAGTAGTAACTGACGCGCAAACGCGTTAACAGCGCCCAATATGAATGATGAATTTGCAACCTTATAAAACAGACAAAATTATCACTTTATTATTAAAATAACACTCGGTTAGCCACTTCAATCATGTTTTTCTACTCTGCTTAGTTTTTTCTTTTGTATATATTAAGGCGGCACAGACCATAGTGGATACAAGTCAGTTCTGGGAGTGAGTCACTCTTCCTGCAGAACCCAGATCTGGTATTTTCCCATTGCTTCCTTTGGTAGAAACTCAAGGATCGTGTTTCATTTTTGAGTTTCTAGTTCCAAGCTTTATTTTTTTTTTTCGTCATTTTCAGTAGACAACATGGGAAGCGCAACTTTGCTACATTTGCTGTTCCTTGGCATTGCTTTAGTGAGTGTATCTCTTGTGCAAGCAGAAGATGCATATAAGTTTTACACATGGACGGTGACTTATGGGAATCTTTCTCCACTGGGTAGTCCCCAGCAGGTGGATAACCAATCTGTTTTTGTTGGATCTGAGATATCTTTGGAACTTTGGTTCTGACCTTTTTGGTGCTTGCATTCTTTTGAAGGTTATTCTTATCAATGGCCAGTTTCCTGGGCCTAGACTTGACTTGGTAACTAATGACAATGTTATTCTCAACCTTATCAACAAGCTGGACGAACCATTTTTACTCACTTGGTATGGTTCTATGTGCCTTTTGCTTGACTCAAATTTGGTGCTTTTTGGTCAGCATTATATTCTCTTCTTTGCATATATTATCCTTTCTTTTGTTTCTACGGTTTTTTAATTGTTCTCTTGAACTTGAGGGAAATACGTGGTCTCTTGCTGCTTAATTGTGATGGATCTTGTTAGTATTTCAATATTTTGGATGAACTCTTACTGTTTAAGTTCTATAAATATGGCTGTAAAGCTTCAATTCTTTTTGCAGCAATAGCTTTCTAAACTCTGTGAAAGAAGTCACATTCTCATAATTTTGGTGAATTTCTGTGTGTTAGCCGTATATCCTAAGGTTTATAGAACTATAACTCATATTTACCTAAAAGAACTAGAAGAGATGCATTTCCATCTACTAGATTTCATATACATCTGTCGTATTTTATCAATTGTTTTTAACTACTCTTAGCTTAAATTGCTGACATTGCTTGAAAATTCGGGGGCAATAGCATATATTTCATTTTTCTTCTCAAGATTTTTTTGTCTTAGAACATGGTTCAACATTGTTGTCATACAACAGGAATGGTATAAAGCAAAGGAAAAATTCATGGCAAGACGGAGTTTTGGGAACCAACTGCCCCATTCCTCCAAACTCAAATTACACATACAAATTTCAGACCAAGGATCAGATTGGCTCATACACATACTTTCCATCAACTCAACTGCATAAAGCAGCTGGAGGGTTTGGAGGACTTAATGTTTATCACAGATCTGTTATCCCCATCCCCTATGCAAACCCTGATGGAGATTTTACTTTACTCGTTGGTGATTGGTACAAGACCAACCACAAGGTAAGCAACATCTTTCTTACCCTTTCTCATAATCATACTGTTTCCAAATATTCTTCATACTCACGAGTTTCCTGTCAAGTTATCTTCATTCATTTGGTCTTCTTATTTGCAGACACTAAGGCAAACTTTGGATTCTGGAAAATCAATTGGACTTCCTGATGGCCTCCTCATTAATGGCCAGCCTCATTCTACCTTCACTGGTAACCAGGGTAAGCCAGTGATTTTTACAGGATATAGTTCAAATATGCGCTAAGTTTAAGCCATACAAGCAGCTTTGTCAAAATTTCTTTTGTCAACAGTAGTTGTTCTTCTCTTTCAGGAAAAACCTATATGTTTAGGATCTCAAATGTAGGCTTGTCAACCTCAATTAACTTCAGAATCCAGGGGCATACACTAAAACTAGTTGAAGTTGAAGGATCACACACTGTCCAGAACATATACGATTCACTTGATGTGCATGTTGGTCAATCAGTTTCTCTGTTAGTAACCTTGAATCAGCCTCCAAAGGACTACTACATTGTTGCCTCAACAAGATTTACCGAGACACCTCTCACCACAACTGCAGTACTACACTATTCAAATTCTGTTTCCTCTGCATTAGGACCCGTGCCTCCTCCCCCAGTTGATAAATACGACTTTGACTGGTCCATGAAACAAGCTAGAACCTACAGGTTTGGTCTCTAAAAAAATAATTAAAAAAAATCCTATTTTTCTTTGATTTGTTTATAGATTTTAATCAGTTTTCAATTATTGTTCCTGCAGGTGGAATCTGACAGCAAATGCTGCTAGGCCTAACCCCCAAGGGTCCTTCCATTATGGGAAGATTACTCCTACAAAAGTAATTAAATTGGCCAATTCAGCACCTTCAATCAATGGAAAGCTCCGTTATGCTGTTAACAGTGTCTCTTATGTCAACCCTGACACCCCTCTCAAACTTGCTGATTACTTCAACATTCCCGGAATCTTCAATGCAAATTTACTCCAAAACACTCCCTCTGGTGGTCCAGGTTCCATAGGCACCTCGGTGTTGCCAACTTCTCTTCATGATTTTATTGAGGTTATATTCCAGAACAACGAAAACGCCATGCAGTCTTGGCATCTAGATGGTTATGACTTCTGGGTCATTGGGTATGCCACCTTCCTTGAAGCATAAGTTTTGTCTAACTATCATTATTTTCACTTGTAGAAGCAATTTAGAATTAGCTTAAGAAAGTTTTAACAACTTTTATTGCCACAATTGCAGTTATGGTTTCGGCCAGTGGACAGATGCCAGTAGAAAAACCTATAATCTGGTGGATGGCCTGACTAGACACACTGCACAGGTACTAAACAAGAAAGTGCCTTATCCTTGAATTAATCAATTATAGATACTTTTGTTTGTAACATGCATAACTTTTGTGCTTGAAATGAATGTAGGTGTATCCAAAATCATGGACTGCCATATTGGTGTCTTTGGATAACCAAGGGATGTGGAATTTGAGGTCTGCAATATGGGAAAGGCAATATCTTGGGCAGCAGTTCTACCTAAGGGTGTGGAATGCACAGCGCAGCCTTGCTAATGAATATGACATTCCCAACAATGTTCTACTTTGCGGCAAAGCTGTTGGACATCACCCTTAGTATATACTATACACACATATACATATCAACTATCTACCTCTTATTTATTCATCTATTTTCTAGTCATGAGGGTTTGACTACAACTGCAATTCTTTTTCCTGGCAGAGATCAGTTTCTCCAAATTTCTTGCTTCTATTTCGGAAGAAGTATTGTATTTGATTTTTAATTGCTATTAATGTGTTAACAGTGATTTCATACTTAGCTATTTGCAGTTATATTGGAATCTTCACATATTTCTGGGTGTTCAATATTGTAGTAATTCCTGCAGAACATGTATAGCAGCAACCTTAGTTTCACTGGCTTCTGTTTTAAGTTTTAAACGTTTTAGTAACCAATTTTGGTTTCTGCTCTCAGTTTTCATATTCAGTTTTTTTATTTGGTTTTTCAAAATTATTAATTGAATCTGAATAAAATGAAAAAATTACTACATTACCCTAAGCCCACTAAAAAAATATCCGATATAAAAAGCATTTTAACATAAAAGAGTAAATTGTACTTATTTCTCCTGTAAAAAATCATATGAAGGAAAAAGATGTATAAATTTTGATAAAAAAATAAATACAAATCGTAAAAACTATAAACTGAAAAAATGGTTAACATACCTCTTGCTAGTATTTGTAACCGTAATGATAAATATAATGCTATCATTTCTAGAAAAAAAATCACAATTGAATAAATACTAAAAATGTTAAAAATATCACATGATTTTATTAATCCTAACAACGACAGTAGTCTATACACTTAAAACTTTCCAAAATATTATAATGGCCAAGTTTTACTATATTAACTTTTAGTTTAGAAAATTAGTTCCTTCTAATATTTAGTTCAAAATAGATTATTTTAAAAATTTTATATCATGGTAAAATTAATTTAAATGTATACTTATATGGTGTTAATAATAATGGCAATGTTAACAGCAACAGCATCAGTAATATTGATACTAGACCGTTAATATCTTAGTAGTAATGAAGATCGTTAATATCTTAATAGTAATGAAGATGATAATATAAGATGTTCATTGATAGTAATAATGATGGTATGAATGGGAATTTTAATGGTGAGGTTAACAATGATAATGTTATAATAAGAATAGTTATTACCAAAGATAATAGAGAAATATTTTTAAAGCTATAAATCATACAAATATTTTTGTTATTTTTAAAAATGAATATAATAGTATTTTGAAATTGAGTAAAAACCATTTCGATTCCATTTTTATTAAGCGTGTACCTTTTGGATTCAGGGCGACTGAACGAAGCTGGTTGAAAAAGAAGTAGTTTTAGGAGTCCTATGCAAACCCGCAATATATTTTAAAAAAATTTTGTATTACGAATTATACAACCCACAAAGTAAAAAGTGCAGAAAAAATAATTACAAGTTGTATAATCCGTAATATATTTATTTTTTAATTATATTACGGTTTGTATAACTCGCGAAGAAAAGAAAAATGAATCGTAGTTATCATTAATAAAAACTATTTTTTATTTTTTTCTCAAGATTAAAATGAAAATATATTAAAATTATAGAAATGCAGGAAGCCAGTATGAAGGTGCAGGAAGAATCAGTTGCCTTTATTGATGTTATTGACATGGGTAATAGCATCATATAGTACTTTTAGATGCCTTACACCCACTATTTTTACGAAATATAAAAAATATCCTTTTCAGATTTTAAAATTTAGAGTGTAAAAAGAAAAATTATATTTGGAATTATATAATTTAAAATTATACAATTCGAAATAAAAAATATATATTTCTAATTATATAATCTAAAATTTAAAATTTAAAAAAATAAAAGATTTATTTAATTTTTCTTTTATTAAAAGTATAATGATCAATGTCTACGGAGGTGAGGAAGAAAGTATCGAGGTCTAGGAAGAATGCGTCTACACCCACTATTCGATGAATTCTTCCTCCACCCCAATATCTTCGTCCTGCATCCTCCATAGTTTAGCAGAAAATACAAACATGCTCTTAAATGATAAATGGTAAAAAACCAATATATCCTCTACCTCCATTTACTTTCTTAACAATTTTTATCCGCTTCATTCTCCCTTTGCTTACATCCGATTCATTGTTTTCACTGTAGCATCCGGTTCAGTCATTATATTTGTTTTTCACCTTCACTGTCAACAGAAGTGATATGTGCATGTGGGTGTGAGTCTGCAATGTTCGCATCGTAGATCTGGGAGGAGAAGCTGCGTATTTGCTTCAATCTGAATTAAAACTTTAAACAAGTGAAAAGTAAAAAAAAAAATTTATGTTTATTAGCAATTTGTGAGATGATTAGGGTAGTTAATTTGATGATTAGGTTGCCGTCGATGGTGAATCTGCGTCGGAGAAGACAAACTTCGTATAAATCGGATGCCCCGCGTCCAATTTACATTTTGAAAAAAAAACTAAAATGTAAATCGGATGGGATGCCATTCGGTTCACATTTTCATTTGGAAATTGTGAACCGGATGACATCCCATCCGGTTTATATTTTGAAAAATACAGAAGGTCCTTTTAGTCATTTTTACATAAATAATTTTGACATTTAAAAAATTTATGAAGGTACAGGACGAAGGTATTAGAGTGCAGAAAGAAATTGACCCACTATTCGTATGCATGCTGGATCATACATTAGGGCTTTTGGCCCATTTTCAATAGGCCTAATTTTAGAAAAGCCTAACTACTTCATTATAAGTACATAATATGCTGTCATAACAAAAAATAAATAAATAAATGCTACTAACATGTTTAGATATAAAAGTTATCATGAGTAAAAATATTGGAGACTTACGAATAATACTTTGATAAAAAAAAGAAAAAAAATAAGTTAGATAAAAGTAGAAAGGTAGGGAGAAAATAAAATCATAATTAAAAGTCTTTACTTTAGGAGAGATAGAAAAAAGACAAAGGAAAAAGAATTGAACTTGATTTTTAATAAGAAATCAAACATATGTAAGAGGTGCAGGTAAATTTTTGTCTTTATTATAGTTTCCCCTCGATTTAACATACATATATACATCGTATTATTTGTTTTTTTTTTGAGAAAAAGATATACTCAAAGTATTGTTTTTCCTGAAACAAGATACAGGTAATTTTTAATTTTTAACCGATTAAAATAACTGCATTCTCTCTAAATTGAATAAACACAAATGTATTCTCAATTCTTCATTTAAGACAAATCATATTAAAATTTTGCATGGCGAATACATGACTTTAATTCAATTCTAATGGAAATACTATGCTTAATATTTTTATTTCATTCTTACCAATGTTAATGATCAAAATCACAAAATCTCATAATATATGGAGGGAATCACTTGCAACATAGGTGGATGAAAGAAAGAAATAAAGTGAAATATATATATATATATATATATATATATATATATATATATATATATATATATATATATATATAAAAGAAAGAAAGTGAACTAAAAATATAATATGAATAGAATTATTTTCAAAATCGAGAAGATTGATGTTCATAATATACAAGACTCTTTTACTTCAACAATATCTTTTTATTTTTTATTTTTTTCAATAACACTTTTT
>Ga0099824_1001373_pt1 | contig 33977 bp, 16 predicted proteins | sample SiratrowhiteBW_FD_76837 | JGI IMG/M metagenome (GOLD analysis project Ga0099824, IMG submission 76837) | Root nodule microbial communities of legume samples collected from California, USA - Siratro white BW | ecosystem: Host-associated > Plants > Roots > Nodule | place: USA: California... | reverse complement strand
TTAATATGATTAATATTTATGACAACAATAATATTATTATATTAATATTAATAATAATAATAATAATAATAATAATAATAATAGTATTAATAAAAATATTAATAATAATATCAATAATATTAATAATAATATGATTAATGTTAATAATAATAATAATATTTATAATATAATAATGTTAATAATAATAATATTAATATTACTATTATAATAATAATATAAATATTTGTATATGAATTTATATACGAATTTAATCTTTATATAATAAGCCTAGATACAAATTCGTATGTAATTTCGTATAATGTTGATTTTTAATATTGATTATATTACATATAAATTTACATACGGATTAAATCCATATGTAATACCCTGGACAAAAAAATTCATATATAATTCCGTATGTAATGTTGATTTTTAGTATAGATTATATTACATATGAATTTACATACGGATTAAATCTGTATGTAATATCTAAGATGCAAATCCATATGTAATGTTGATTTTATATAGGGATTTGAATCCGTAGATAATTCCGTATGTAATGCTGATTTTATATATGGATACAAATCTGTAGATAAAAATTTCATATATAATACAAATTTTACATACGAATTTTCATCTGTATATAATTTATGTAGATAATTTGAGTTTTTTTTTTGTAGTGACATAGCTTGAGCACTCTTCAGGTTATAGGGAATAAAAAGTTATTATCTTATTCTCTGTCACTAGTGGCGACATTAGAGGAATTTACACGTGATGCACAGTCTACTCAGATTGAATATATTTGTTATATCAATGTTTTCTTACCAAAACCATTATCATTTTTGGAGATATCCACTTGGTTGGACAATCTCATAATTGTTGTTGCCTCAGTCTTTCTTCCAACTCACCTTCCTACATTATTCCCTTTTAATATGCAAAAAGAAATTCATATACAAAACTCTCGAGCCAAGCATGTAGTCTTTGTCAAGATCTTGAATTATATGTCCTGTTGATGGATCTGTATAATGTCACTCCTATCACTTAAGTCCCTAATTCATACCCCTATCCTTTGGCTAAAAGCCTATTTAACTATCCTTCCCATGTCCTAGCCACCGTTCCCTAAGGCTTTATTAACCCAAGAGTTTTAAGCATGTTAGTGGGTTGCTACACCAATTAGAGAATGAGATTCTCGATTTTTCATATTTGGCTGCAATGAAAGTCCACATATTAACTTGAGTAATCATGAGCACCTCCATCACATCACACTTCCTATTTTTAAAAATAATGTCATTTCTTTATTTCCAAGATTGACATCCAAACCATTCTTCACACGTCATTACACTTACCACCCAATCCAACTAGTTCGTAACCTAATCAGTGTTTGTGAGCGTCATTGTGATACACATTTTATACATCAACCCATTTGTCACACAATTGTCATATGCTACGAGTTTCCTTATATGAAAAAAAATAGATGATTAACCCTTTCCTCACATGAGTTACAAAAGAAGCAGTTAACATTATTTATTAGAATCTCTCTCTTGTGTAACATATCTCGAGTTGATACTCTACTATAAAACACCCTCCATACACACAATAAACCAAAGATATTACATAAAAAGTGACCAGGTTAAAAAGTCATAAATCTTATTAGAAACATAAACATATTACAATTATAATATATAAATAGAATGTAAATTTTATTCTATAATTTTAATTTGAATAATTCTTATTTTATACTCTAAAATAATATATAAATATATCTAAATGATCATTCTTGACTTACCATATTAATTATTATTAAATTATCTCTACATAGTATCTAATTTTTAATGTGATATCTTAATCTAATCCTTGATAAAGTTTTATCTAACATAATGGTGTACAATATAAAAAGTAAATTTTAGATCAAATTTAATTATACAAAGCCGGTTAATAAAAAAGGAATTTGCAATCACTTTTATATTATATATTGATTTTATTTTTAATTGGGGTGAGATCTTCATTACAATTTTTCATATTTAGACATCTACTTTGTAAGATAATAAGATAATGATTAAATTATTTAGTGTTGAGTTTTGATTAATGTTTTGCTTAGCTAGTTAATGATATCCTAAGACTATTATGTATATGTCTAGTTGATATCACGTCTCATCATCACTTTCATCTATCATAGCAGACACTAGTATCTTGCTACATCTATCATGGATTCCTCTGTTGGCCATGTTCTTAGAGAGACAAATTACTTTGGAGCATGTGTTTGGAAGAAAAATGGAAGTTCATGGTGAGACTTAATTTAACGTTACCTTGTGGCATGAGCCATATATCCTTTTGGTTGATATGATAGGGTGTGCGCATTTGGTCACATACCCTTTTGCTTGATATGATAGGCTGTGTGCCATTTGCTTTGCTACTCTTCTTTTCATTTCTTTTACTTTCATATCTACCAAGAGCATGTTATATAAAATACACTCTGTTTGTACTTTGCCAAATTCATCACGTGTCTCAAGGAATAAAGAAATAGATAAAAGGGGATATTCAAAATTTGACATTTATAATTTTGTTTGATTTTGTTCATTTGTAAACCCTAAACACACAACACGAAATATATAAGTGTTATGCATATATATGCATGGAAATAAACCACGAATTTTAAATTTGAAGTATAAGAATAAGTAATTCATTTTAGGTGAAAATTCGTATTTATATTATATATATATCATGTACTTCTTTATAAACTTTTTCTAGAAGAGAAAATTGAAATTTTACTTTTTACCTAAGTTAAAATTCTCTCACGTAACTACTCAGTCATATTTACTATATTTTTATTTTTCATTTATATAAATTAATTTTATTTTGAAAGAGAAATTACGTTCATTTTCTTACTCTTTTCTTCCCATAGAAGGATTTACAGTGAAACTTCTCTAAACAAGCTTTGAGTAACTTTAATCAATGTTTATGACTTTTGAAAATTTACAAATTTAACCGGCTTGAAATATGTGACTTGTACTTTAGTTTTGGTAAATATATTATTTTATATTTTTAGTCCATGTAAATATGTTTTATTTATGTCATAAATATATCAGTTTTTTAAATTTTAGTCTCCATAAATTTATTATAGTATCTTTTTCATCTAATATTATGTTTTTGACTCTACAAATATTTTTGGTTTGATTTTAGTTAAAAGTGACAGTGTAACATTTGATGGGTTACACCTCTTACCTTTTTTTTCTTCTTAATTTTTTTAAAGAAAAAAAAAATCCTCTACGTAATTACTCTCGTCATCTGCCTCTTTAAGTTTCTCATTTCAATTTTCATCTCTTTCAAAATCATATTCTATTTTAAACTAATTGGAAAATGTCAAACATATTTCAATAAGAATCTTTAGAATTTTGGTGTTCTTTCAATTATCCTATCTTATTACTTTGTGTGCAAGTTATTTTCATGTAAGAGAACCTATAATTGATTAACTATTGTTAATAAGTTATATTTAATAATTTAATTGGATTACCATGTTCGTGAGTAACATTCTACATTTATGAAATAATATTCTTTTATAAAATTGTAGATGCTTTAAATTCAAATTATATAAAAGCTTTAATATGAATGATGTATAACTAAACACCTTTTGTTGGACGAACTCTAAAAAAAGACAAACTAAGGAATATGTTTAAACATTTGTTTAATAAACTTTGATATGAATTTATAAAGAGATAGTATCAATACTTTCCATCTTTTTGTTGTTGAGATGACTATCACCTTAAACGATGTGTCGACATTACTTATATCCCTATTATAAGATAATTTTGCACATAGATTGCATTGGATTTATTGCAACTATAACAATTTGATTGATTTGTTAGATGTGGACATGGGTGATATTATGATAGAGATGAGACAGTGTCGTGGTGCACACATGACACTAAATTGACTCTGTGAGGTGTGTGAGGATAGTTGTGCCAGACATGGGATTGTCCTGTAAGGGCTTATTTGCCGCTTCTTAAGGGATGCAAAATTTTTGTTGAGAAAAGTTTGATATCAACTAACACATCATACTTGGACATCTTCAACTATTTTTAGATGTGTAGTGGATACTTATAGGAAATTGTCGTATTGACATACATGAATGACTAGTTAGAAGACATTAACTTTTTTCCAAGCAAAGTAGTTGGGTGGTTATACAACGCTTTTGAATGTAAATTACTAATTAGATAAAAGTTACATTTTTTCATATCATCATATAAATAATGTTTTGAAATTGTAACAAGTGTGGATATATCGCAACTTTCCAAGAATGGGTAAGAAAGATTTGAGTACTAATTATGACAAGGAAAATTCGTAAGTAGAATGACATGTCACTAATAACACATTTGCATTATCGTGCAGGTGATGCTGGATGGTTTGACCCATGCTGGGTCATTTGGATGCCTTACCGTTCTAATATATCATTTGAGTCAATTTTGATGTCCTTATTCATATTCATTTGCCAGAGTGTGTCTTACGATAATATAGATAACAACAACCATTTCTCTACTTTCCACTACAATTTTGAATTGCACAATCTAGAAGTTAGTTTTAACTTCTAGATTATACAATCTGAGAGACAATTTTGACTTCTAGATTAGGTAATCTACAACTCACAAATATTTTGCATATAAAATTTTAAATTATGTAATCTTGAAGGTCTCTAATTTGTATAATTCAAAAGATAAATTCAAAAACCTGAGAAAAACTGCAAAACAAAATCACACACTGATCTTCTCTTCCTTTGTTCACCATAAATTTAAGAAGTCAATATCCACTCTACACTACAAGCATTAAAAGAATAGAGGAGGAAGAGGTGCTTCAAAGGACTCTTCTCATAGAAGCTTTTGTATACGAGTAGTTTTTCTTTGTATAGGAGTAACTTTTCTTTTGTATAAAAAAAAAAAAAAACTTAGATGGGTTAAGTTTTGGGCCTAATTGAGGGTTTGAGCCCTAACATGTAGTCTTCCTCATTAGGGAAGTCAAAACATTAATTGAGGAGGTCAAAATGGAGTTAAACACAACCTACCACAAGCTTACATGACTATGAACACAACAAGGAAGCTTTGGAGTTTATAAACACTTGAGAAATGCAAGATTTAAGCAATATGAGACTTGAGACATGTGTATGTACAAAAATTACAAGTGCAACTGCATTTTGAACATTTTAATCCCACATTTTCTAAACTAGTGAGTGTTAGGAGTTCCAAAGCCTATAAATAAAAGTTTGCCCCCTACTCTCGTAATCACTTTGAAATTGAATGAAAATTTGACAATGCATTTTGCTTGTCTTCTTATTCTTTTAAAGCTACTTAATTTGGAAGTAATCTTCTCTTGGATTCACCACCAAGGACATTGGAAGTGAGCACCCTTCTTGAGTTTCTCTTTAGAAACTTGAGAAAAAGTTTAAAGTTTAATTGGAGTCTTCTGCTGTCACCAAAAGAGTTTCCATCATTTGGTATCAGAGCTAGACTTCGAGAATCTTCAAGAGCTAACTGTTTTTAGGATCATGTCATATTTCATGTACTCTATGTTTTAAATTGATTCAATTATCTTGTTTCAATTGTCTTGAATCAATGTTATGTTTTAGTATTTTCTATCACTTATTTCTAAGGTAGTATTTTAGTATTTCCTTAAGAAGTCTAACTTGAAACTCACAATTTCTAAGGTAGCATCTTGAAGGCTTTGAACTAATTTGGAGAGTCAAACACTTGATGAGAGGGGTTAGGTTAAATTTTTTTAAAAAACTTTTGATGTTTTCTACTAAGAGATTTGGTGAAAGTAATATGAGAAAAACTTTGGCTAGGAAAGACTTGATATTTAAGAGTGTTCACTTGTGACCCACCTCTCTTTCCCGTGAGTCTACTTGGAAAACTCTCAACATTTTTTTTTTCTTCTTAGAAAAATTCACAAAAGAAAATTGTGAAAAGTAAGATGAGTGATATTTCACATTCATCTAGTGAGCAAAGAAGTCTTAGGGACAATAGTGAGAATCTCAACTTGAGAGAAGAGGTGAAGAGACTAAGAAGAAATGAAATAAAAAGAGAAGAGAATTAGAGGAAATAAAAGGATGTTCACACAATTAAAGAAAAATCAAAGAAAGTCAAACATAATGAGAGATCTAGTAAAAGAAGGCATCACCATGAGGACCCTCACTCCCAAAGCGAAAAGGCATATAGTAACCATCACAATGTGGACTGCTATCAAACTCCCCCCTTGGCAACATAAGAATAGGAATCCCACCTTTCCCAAGGAGCCTAAGTTCGACCTTTCCCCTTTATATGATAGAGAAAATGTTGAGGAATATTTAGAATGGAAGATCAAGGTTGAGAAAATTTTTGAATTCCACCAAGTAAATGAAATTAGAAGATTATCCATGACTACCTTAAATTTCAAAAATATGCTGTATCTTGGTGGAAACAAGGGAAATAAGACTTTTCAATTAGGAGAAAATTTGAAATATTAATTTGGAAAGAGTTCAAGGCGTGTATGAGAAGAAAATTTGTTTCAACCTTTTATGAGAAAAAGAAAAAAAAATAAAGAAGAAATGAAAAAGCTTGTCAAACAAGGAAGGAAATTCCCAGAACGAGAAAAATACTTTACAATAAGAAAATGAGAGTTTAAAGAAAAATTGCAAGCTCTTAAGAAAACGAAGAAATGAAGAGAAGAGGAGAAAAAGAGAAAGGAAAAATCTTTGTCTAAATTAGACATAGATAAACTATTTGAAGAATTGCATGAAGTAGAAACTTTGTTTGGAGCTGAATGAGATAATGACCTAAACTCCTCCACAGACAACCCTTGTCAGAAAATGTTTAAAGAAAAATATATACCTGTAGTTGAAGTAGATATTGATCTAAAACCTTCCTTCCTAGAAAAGCTTTGTGAAGGGTTGAAAAAATAAAGAAGGATTAACAGGAAAATCTAGAAAACAAGAAGAAATTTTTACGTTGAATTATTCTTTATACTTATATTTTGATTCTTCTTTCCAAAAATATCAAAAACACCACTTTGTTTTGTTGTTATCTACCACAAAACAATGACAAAAACAAAATAAAGAAAAATATATTTCAAGACAAATTCTTTTATTCTCTTTCCAAAAACTACTATACAAATAAAGCGCATTGTTTTGAAACATTTTCATATAAAAACAAATTTCTTAAGTTTCTTTTAATAATGAAATTTATTTTCCTTTTGTTTGACATTTATTGCATAATGGTGTTTGATCCTAATAGAACAGATAAAATCTACAATCCCTGAGCTTCATGCAAGATCTTAAGACATATTTTTTTCAAGAGAAAAAAGAAGGAAACTTAAGTAGGAAAGTCAAAACATTAATTGAGGAGGTCAAAATGGAGTAAAATCAGCTTACTATAAGCCTACATTATTATGCACATATCAAGGAAGATTTGAAGCTTATAAACACTTGGAAAATGCAAGATTTAAGCAAGGTGAGACCTGGGACCTGTGCATGTGAGAAAATTACAAGTGCAATTGTATTTTAAACATTTTAGTCTCACACGTGTTAGCAACTCCTAAACCTATAAATAAGAGTCTTTGAGTATACATTTTTATTTGTCTTCTTATTCTTTTAAAGTCACTTAATTTGGGATTAATCTTCTCCTAGATTCACCACCAACAAACTTTTCTTAAAAATGAACACCTTTCTTAAGTTTTTCTTTAAAAACTTGAGAAAAAGGTTTTAAATTTAATTAAAATCTTCCGTTGCCTCTAGAAGGGTTCCGTCAGATCATTTCCATGCACCATCACAAACATGAAGTGTGTAAAAACATTAAAAAAATGACAAAATCACAACATCAAAATTAAAACCAACAGTCCCCTCATCTCAATGACAAAGTTGAAATCTTAAGGAGTGCATATGAATAGTATGGGTTGCAGAAAGAAATGACCAGAAAGTTTTTGAGATTCAAAAGAACTTGGCCCAGACTCAAGGTTTCCTAAAAGGAAAAAAAAGATGAAGGTCCATTAACACCACCTGATAACAGTTTTTAATGTTGTCAACAAAACCAAATATTTTCTTGAATAATTTTAGTAGTTCATTATTTTCATAAATGTTTACCATTACAAAAAAATTTATGAAAACTTATTTGTAAGCTTTGTCCAATTTCTTCTTAGGGTCTAATAGTTTATTAAGTTCTCAAAAAATTCATATGTCTATATATAATTTATCAGTATGAGTAAAATTCGGGTAAAGGAAAACTATCTCCAATACAAAAAAGGTAATGTTTAACTTATTTTTAATGATAATTACACTGTTATAAAATTTATGAACTTAACAAACTTCTAAAGATGATATAAAATTTAAGAACTAATAGAAGAGTCACAAAAGCATCTGTTCTATGTGTGATCATTAACATTTCCTTCTATGAAGAAATATGTCTTACAGTAATCTTTTCTTTGGAAGTTGGAACATAATCAGTGATTCTATTTTTAGGTTACATGAATGACCAGAACACAGAAAATTGATTATTGTTACATATATTTTTCCAAATACCCTAAACCACACTGCAATAAACTTATTTTTGATTTGTATATATAAATTTCTATTGTATGACTATTTTTGTTGAATGAAATTATTTGTAATCATCTTATGAGTGTCAAACCAATGGCAGTGATTATTAGGGTTGAAGGAAGACCAAATTTGAGATGGTTCCAGAAAGTTAAAGTGTATGCAATGTTAGGAGCACGACGAGCTTGTTCACACACTATCAAGTTTGCAGCTGATCCCAAAAGTGACAAGTTCCCTGCAACTGTGCTGGCCCAAGCCAATATCAGCCATGCTTTCTTCTCTTGGGAAATTGCAGCAGCTGAGGCTGCAACTGGTCCTCCAAGCAATAGAACTACAAAACATGAACACAAGATATTGGTGAAGGCTACATAAGATCAAAGTGAGATTTCACATATGATACAAAGAGATAAGAAGTTTTAAGATTTCACATATGAACCATTCTAAAACTTACATTGATTTAGCTACTTTTTTAAGATTTTGAAGTTTTCAAAAATAAAATCAAAGTTTATTTACTCCATTATTTAATTTAATTTGTTAATATTAATACTATCAGTTATCATAACTAAATTATAAGTCTTAAAATCACAAAAAAAAAATCTATACTTTTACAAGGAATAAAAAAAACTATAAACCCAAACATTGGTATTATCAACAATTAAAAAGAGAAGTAATAGTATTAAATAAAGTTATAAAAGCATATAATTGAGAGATATAATAGGTCATAAACTAAAATGCACTTCATCACTAAATAAGGACATTTTACATTTATTTTATTAAGGAATAGATGTATTTATAACTATTTTTATATTTACTATATCATGATATAAAAATATCTTAGTATATTAGGGGAATTGGTAAAATGTGATACTAAATTAACTAAGAATGCAATTATATTTTACCTAGATAAATTTATCATGTTGATAATATTAATAAATTAGAAAGATAAGTTGTTAATTGACATGAAATCCCTATAAAACCTAAAAAATAGTTATTTTTTTCACATATGAAAATTCAAAGAGAACTTTTTGACCTTGATGTGTGAACCATTATTGTTGCAAAAATCCTAGCAACCCTTTCCAATTTTGCGGAATACTTTGGTATTTTTGAAAATAAAAGTTAATTTTGAAACAACTTATTTTCACTTTTAATTTATGTTTTAGAACTTATATATTACGATAAATCTTCTATTTCAATAAATATCATTCAATATTTATTTATTTAAATATGTATATCCAAATAATGTATAATAATTTTTTTGTGAAATTTTAAAATATATACATATGTGTATATATTATTTGATTGTGTAATTATTATGTGTATTTCAAATAAAACTTTAAAACAGTTTCATTATTTTATTTCATAATTTAACTTTACTGAAATAGTATTTGAAAATTATAACGAGTACCCTAACCCACTACTTATTGTGAGGGGTTTGAGAATTTTAGACTTTTTTTTAACTCATTTATTATGTGAGTCAATAAAATTATGACTATTGTAAGAGTTCATAGATCATGAGTCAAATTGAATGGTTTATCTAAAAGAAAACAAGAAATCACATAAAGAGCAATTTGTGATATCTACAATCTTTCTTTGTGAATGTAAAATTATCTAAATCTCAAATTAATTGAAATTAGACTATTATTAGGATATAGGTTTATGCATACACAACTTGAAGAACTACTCTCCTTTATCATGTTCTTTGTTAACTAATGAGACAAAAGTCCAAAATAATATCATCCTCATTTTTAGAAGTATTAAAATATGATCACATGCTTTGCTTTGATCAAGATTTGGGTATCCATCAATTGATTGTTTACTTGTCCAAGTTTTCTATGATTTGCAAGTTTGTGCTTGAACATAATCAATGTTTTAGGTAGCTTATCAATCATATCATATAGGTTGAACAATTTACTCATTAATATTTTGAAGAAATAGTCCAACTCAAAAATTTCCAATTCCTAACTTTTTTTTTTCTTATTGAATATTATTAAATACAAAATGTTGTGACCTTTTTATAAAATCAACTTGTTACAAATATTACTAGTCAATCATTTACCTTTAAAACATAACATAACAACTAGTGATTTACTATTTATAAAATGTATCCTAAAGCACATAAATCATTCTATTGACAATTTATGTCCTCCCATGACTTTGGAAAGCCATAATGGAAAACAATAAAACTTTTTAAAAAGAGCATTTTAGCTAACATGGAGAAAGAAAACTTCACAAATTTGGTTCCTTCTTTAATGTGTTGATGCATTCAACATTAATAACAATCATGTGACAATTGGAACACAAAAGCTAGAAGAGAAAATAACTGAAAAGGTAAAAAGTAAATTAGTAATGACAATATATGAACAACATAAGACATACCAGTTGGTACATTTGAAGCCACATTTGATAAGATGAGTATAACAAGAGCAAGTATTGCTACTCCACTAGCACGATCTACTCGAGAATAAGGCTCCATGACATCCCAAAGAGCACCTGGAATTCCAGTTTTGTTGAAACCATCTACTGTGATGAACATTCCACAAAAGAATATCAAGAGTGAATATGAAACCTGTTCCAAGAACAAACATTATTTTAAGGATTGTCCAAAGTTCAATTTGCACCAGAACAACATGTTCACTTGCTTGTGTTTCAAGAGAGAAAGATAAAAATGTAGTACCTTCTCTAAGGATGGCCTTGCATCTTGGAAATCAAGAACTACCAAAGCTAGAGCAGCAGAAATAGCAGTCCATGACATATTCAAACCAAGAAGCATTGCAATCAACATTCCTAATGTGATTATGTAGACACAAGATTTCCATAGTAAATATTTCCATCTCACACTTAAACTCTCCTTTACTTCTACAGTGTTCAAAACAGTTTCTACTACTGGTTTAACTACTTTTGCATCAGTTTTTGAAGGACTAGTTTCCTCCTTTGTCTGAGAAGGCATTCCATTTGTCTCCTCCTTTGATGCATTTGAGTTTCTTGTGGAATCTAGTGTGTTACTAAGAACTCTGTCAATTTCACCATCACTCGCTACTGATCGATTTCTTAGAGACTGAACCTGAGGGGAACTTGGAAGATTAATATTTTCCATGTGCGCATTCCATTCTTGAGAGTTAAGTGAGTTGAAATGAGACATTGTGGCTGGAGAAAAATGATGGGAATTAACCTCTTCCTCAGCTGCATAATTTGCTAGTGGATCCTCTTCATCCTTCTGAATAGACAACACCCTCCAATACATAACCATAAGAATCAAAGCATTCACTACAACCCCTACAAGCATAGCTGGAAGAACACCAATTAGAAACTGGCCAAATGATATTTTACCCTGAACGGCTATGACAAGATTTTGGGGGTTGCCAATAGGAGTTGCTGCTGAACCAATATTAGCACTTGTAGCAAGTGCAAGCAAAAGAGGATGAGGTGGGAGGTTGTGTTGCTTTGCAATTTTCAATATGAATTCTGTGAGAACAACACAAGCAGTATCATTGGTGAAAAGAGCACTTGAGACAGCAGAAATCACACAGATTCTAAAAAGTAAGTCCTTTGCTCCTCTACTTTTCCAAGAAAGCAATTTCCCTATGTACTTAAACATGTCAGCTCTTTCAAGGTAAACACTGACAACCATTGTGCCGAAAAGAAGACCAAGAATCGGAAGATCAATTGCTTCATAAGCTTGATCTGGACTAAGAACTTGGAAGATTACCATAAGCATTGCACCTAAGAGGGACCCTGCAGTTCTCCCAATGGGAAGGAATGGCACAGCAGGGAAAACTGCTAACATCCAAAAGATTGCAAAGGCAACAGAACCAAGGACTAGTTTTGGAACAGATGCTAATGCCATTCTTCTCACTCTCAAAGAACCAACAATCAACTCCTACTTGCAATCAAACACTGAAAATGTCACCTCTAGCTGTTATTTCAGTGTCATAATAGAATTGAGTCTGGCAAAGTGAAGTTTCCTGAACATAAAAGTCATTTTGTTAACTAATAAAAGTGCATGAAAATCAGAAAATTCAAGTGAGATTCTCTCCATAAAAGTCCAATCTGCTACTCTATGACTCTTCTATAGTATGTGAATCACTAATGCAGTGAAGATTATGATCATTGATTAATCAGTTAAACTGAAACAACACCCGGAACCTAGCACAAAACGACATTAACATCGAAAACAAGGGCCATGCAACGAATAAATGGGAACATTCATAGGCATAGTTTCATTATAAATTTGATCAAATCATGTTAAGGGCATCATGCAAACCATTACCAAAGATAAGAAAAAAGACATAACACGTATTCAATTCACTTACCTTGGAAAGCGACAATCTATCACGCCGTGTGGTCTAACGTATGAAAAGTTTCACGATTTGTTGTCCCTGAATAGGAATTCACATGCCATCTGCATGAAAAACTATGAACTTTTACAAACTAAAGTAACTTTTTTTTCTAAATTGAAATTGAGAAATGTCAAAATATCTTATTCAGTAAGGAAAATGGCATATGGGAATTGCGACCTCATACGTGTTCTTAGGATATACCTCATGGCCACACGGAAGAACGTGACCCTCTCTCACCTTTATATATATATGCACAAACATTTATGTAACCATAAAGAATAAAAGACGTAATCATAACTTCATTAACTCAAATGTTGAGGCGGTGTACCATTTTTCCCTCTCATGGGGTCATCACAAAAATAAAATTGATACCCTAAATTTAATAAATATTGATTTAGTACCAACTTTGTAATTAACATATTCTTACGTATTTATATTGGCATAGCGTCACACTATATTTACTACTTAATAAATTTTAAGATCAAGTTATTGCTTGATAAGAAGGAAGTTATATCAACACAATAATTAATATAATGACAATTTGTTCATTAAATATAATATAAATTAGGCATTAAATTAATTTTTCCTACCAATATAATTTATTATATAAAAAAGTAATGTTATTAAAATTCGAATTCGGAAGGCATAAAATGTTAGGGTATTTAACTAGCATTCAACACTGTATGCTAATTATCTTGAAATTATTCTTTATATTAAAATATTTAATATTAAGTTGTAAGTTTCAAATTTTTTTGTCACCATTTTTATAACTTTTAAATTAAAGTTTATTTTATGATGACTTCCAGCTTTAAACTTAGTTTTTGTATTTCAAAAAAATTAATTTAAATTTACCGTTTGTTTATCACATGTCAAAAATAGTTTAAATGTATATTTGTATAAAAGGTATGGACAGACTAGCTGATATAATAATAATAATAAAAGTAGTACATTATGACATTAAGATATAACAATGACGCCGATGAAAAGGAAGTCATGGTAAAAGTGTTTTAAAACTAAAAATCAAATTCATAATTTTGTGGTGAATGTAAAAAATTATTTTAAATGGGTTAAAAATTATTTCATTTTCTTTATTACCAGATTTATTTTGTTTTTTTTTATAAAAAAAAAAATAAAAAAATCACCACCATTTTAGATTACATCTTATATATTTTAACAAAGCTTTATAATATGGGGGAAAGTACAAATTGTTTAAATTTATTGATGATAACTATATTTGAACTATCTGAAAAAATGATCAGGAATGAGTTTCGGGAATCAAAGTAATAGAGTATCGTCATTGTTCTATGTAGCTTTAAAAATGATGGGGAAATTACAACCAGATAAAAGGTGCAATTGTTGGAGAATATATAAAAGGGTTTATGATCTTTTACAAGTTTTGTTGGAAAGAATTATATTCTACGCTTCAAGAAATTTTTTTTTTTAAATACTATATTAGTATTATTTTTTGTTGGAAAGAATTATATTCTACGCTTCAAGAAAATATTTTTTTAAAAACTAAATTAGTATTCTCTCAAATAATAGAATTAGTCACTGAATCAATTACAAAGTACTTCAGAATCTAATCTTAATAAATAGCTAAAATTTTGGTAATTAAAGAGCAATTCAGATATTGATCTAAAAACTAATTTAGTTATAATTATATATAAATTAATTTACTGACCAGCTATATAAAAACCAATGTAATTAGAAACTAATTCATCAACCACAATATATAAAAACTAATTAAGTAATCATATTATATAAAGCTAACTCACTAAACCATCATTCCATAGAAACTCATTACCAGATAAATAAAGTCCAAAAGTTTATCACTATATTGATCAGAATAGTGAATATTTATTTATTAAAATATTTTCTGCTTTCTAATTTAATTATTTAATCATTCAAATCTTTATCTTTATTTCTAATTTTTAAATAAATTATCAACAACTAAAATTTACTTTATACAATAATTTAAATTATTATTACAAATTGAAAATGTAAACATTTAAATATATGTGTTTGTTATTAATTTTAATTACAATTTACTTTTTAAATATTTTAAGGAAATATTAGAAAATATGGTGACTAGCATTCAAACCCTAAATTACATAACCGAGACCACACAAATAAGGAGAAGGGAAAGCCTGCATTCATTCCTCCCTTAAACTTTGGTGCCTAGCATGAGAAACAGGTTGGCCTAAACTATGATAATGTCAAACAAGATAATTTGAGTTGCTAAAAAGAGAGGGGAAATAAGGAGAATAAAAAGTTGGAAAGTAACTGGCAGATTATGCAAGGCATCTTACCAAGACAAATTATGGAGCATAAACATGCAATGTTAAGGCTGAAAAAATGCGGTATGAACAGGGGAGGCACATGAAACAAACAACATCTCTTATGTCATAAGGTGTTGTCAAAAAGGTACAGGGGTTTCCTCTTCCTCTTATCCTTGGATCTGGTTAAGGTAACTGAGGGAAACTTAATACAACATTACCACAGAGAATGTAGCTGGATAGAAAACCATGCAGTTTTTATGAAGTCAGCTAGAATGTAATGCATAAGTAAGCTTTGAACTAGAGGACTTGAGGCTGCTATAGTGAAAGGAACATAAGTAGGAGGGAAGACTCACATCTGATGCAGCAGGGGATTAAGGAAAAATGTAGCAACTAAAAATGGTTCTAAGGACTAAACAGGATCGTATATGAAGGAGTTCGTATTCTAGGATATGGTTTTAGGAGTAACAAGCGTTCAAGGTGGAGAATCATGAATTATGATCTGAGAAGGTAGAAATAGTGGATTATTCTTGGCAAGCTTACTGATGTTGGGCCAGTGTAAGGATTAGGAAGGGGATAAAGAAATAATAAGCCATATAGAGATTTCAATAGGAGGGGATAAAGAAATCATAAGCCATATGAAGATTTCAATTGGAGGGGATAAAGAAATTATAAGCCATATACAGATTTCAATAGGAGGGGATAAAGAAATTCTAAAAGGGAACTATGTTACATAGAAGCTCTATGGTCTGTATTTGAAGGAGTTGCTCAAATTATAACTAAGTGTAAATGGCCCTGTATACCATTAGGCTGCTGGCTGACCAAAGCTGTAACAGAGTTAAAATCTACTGATCTTGATTATACCTACTGATGAATGTCCTATGTAATAAGGAAAACCAAATGAATTCAAATCTTATGTTTCTGCATCTAAATCAAACTCAAGCACAATCGTTAAGTGAACCTATAAGCTACGCTAAACAGTGTGAGTGGTTAATAGATAGCTATGCTTTTGATCTGTTAACTATAAGCACTGCCAACTTTTTTTTTCTGTTATCCATAAGTTCTCAAGCATGTCCTTTGACTGGCTGGAGGTGAAACTTTGCAAAACAATATTCAGACTCTCTAAAGTCTAGAAAATGCTTTGTTGATGCTTGCAGATCAGATATGGCTTGAAAATGGTACAGAAAAGCTTCTGCCTAGTAGTGGTATCATAAAATTTCAGTGGAGGCACCCCAAGAGTGCCACATTCTCATGCCTCGCATCTCTCATACAGGATTATGCAGCAAAACCGGAAGTGCAACGACAATAATAAAGAATTATAAAATTTATTCAAGTTATATAAAACGATATAAAAGTATGTGACATTATTCAACCACTGAATAAGCTCACAAGAGTAGTTGTTATTACATTGTATTTTTTTAATAGACTACCAAGGACAATAAAGCACAATACTGCAAGTCCATATAATAAAATACCAATCACATAATTTTTCGAAGTCTATAAAACATGCACCATAATACTTCAAACTCAAGTAACTGTTGTAAACACCACAGTAGAAAATAGACCAAGGAAAACAACCTTACTTCCCTATTACGGTTCCTCTCAAAACACCTTCAATATTTGCTTCAAAACCTTACTTCTTTGCATGATGTAGGGTGTGTTGCAGGATATGCTACACAAAGATGATAGTAAAATTAATATAATTGTTGCAGGGGTATAGTTTGTATTTTAGACAGTAGGTACATAGAAACACTATATGAGGAGCGACTTCTTATGGCTTTTTATCAAGAATTTTTAATGGGTATAACTCAGAAACAAATTACAGATAGCAAATTGTTGCAGAATCTTGATGTTTCGCAGTTACAATGTTAGGCATTAGTTACCCTTGTAGGATTTGAAACCATGTAATATCGTGATGATGATATACTAACATGCTTAAACTTCCAAAACTAAATGAAAGCATATACATAGCATAAGTGGTGACTGGAATAAATATAACTGAGTTGGAGTATATTTTCAAAATATACACATAAGATGACTTACAATAGTTTTACACTGATCAAGGAGACATCCCGGCCAGGAAAAGTAAAAGAAGCCAGAAAGCAAACATAATTTAGATAAAAGAAAGGAGGAATTAAAATTGCAATGTTTGCTAATATTGAAAAGACTACTGTGTATATGCTTTTAAAATTAAATTTGGTCTGAACACGACTTTGTATAACCTTATTTTTTTTCAATAACTACATTATTAGTATTAACAATTTTTAATTTAGAATTTTGACAACAATTATAGAACATAATAGGTAGGAATTGAGTTTTCGTGTGCTTAAAGTTTATAGGTACTTCTCTACTAGCTAAGCCTACATCAGTGCATTGCATTGTACTAAGTCTGCTAAGGATCTTTGCTATTCAAGAGTACCCTGATATACAGGATGGAACCTATACAGCCTAATTTCTATACAAATGGTAACAAATATTGTGTAGTTCAATGGCAACATAATCTTCGGAGCATGATTCCTTCCAAATCAAAAGTGATTCTTCTGTTACAAAAAATTTAAAGGAAACTTTATGCCCTGTTCAAGTTAATGAAATTTTCTGAATTTAAGCACACTTACCAATTACTAATATTTTCCTCACATGGATAAAAGTAGGGACAAGGACAAAAGAAAATTGTCTTCCTGGACATTCTTTTTCATGGAAAGTTGTTTAAGGAATTCATAAATAGTGATCATACTTGTTGCAGAGATTGAGATTGAAGCCCGCCTAGGTCCCAACCCTCTATAACATGCCATCCAACCATCCTCCCTAACCAAATTCCTCATTGTCCGTACAACAGTAGGTCCATGGCGGCCAGTCTCATCCCCATCCAGCACTTGCATCCTTGTCTTGATGGTGTCCAATGGCATAGTAATCAAAGAACACATGCCACTAGCGGCATCAATCCCACTGACATATCGAGGAGATGAAATAAACTTAGACACTATGAACCACCAAGCTCTGACTCACAACACCAACTGGTGTCGACACAAGTTAAGCTGCCATGAATGCACTTAACTTAGAAGCAGCATTGGTTTAACGGCAGCGGTAGTTTAAGCCACACCAAACAGAGCCAACCTATTGTACAATGAGAGAATCTAGAAAACTAACTTGGGTTCTGCTTATAATATTCTAGAGTCTGAGAGATACTTAACTCATTGGTTGATATTCTATTTAAATTCGAACAGAGGATCTTGTTAAGAAGGCGTGGATTCGTATTCTCTTAAGATAATTTCATTAGCTACTTGTGGACAATCATATAAACCCCTCATTACTCATTGAATCACATAAACGCAAAAATACGATAGAAATACTCATTTTCAAGAATCACTTCAACTCTACGAGCCCTCCCAATATTCTTATATTTCTTCATTCCCAAGTGATCTTCTATTTTCTTGACTTCCCTACTAACTCAACAACGGTATCAGATACGGATACACTACGTCTAGAAAAACAATGTTTCAGACAAAAAATCGAAACAAGCATATTCCTAACAACCAAATCAGAAAACACACACATAAACACACATACATACATACATACATATATGTACGTATGTATGTATGTATATGTAACACAAAGCCAATGACGAAATGATAAATGCAAAGCACAATCACTATTCGCAATCAAAATGATCAAATGATTAAAACTGTAACATAAGCTACTCATGGTAAAGATTAAAATCCTGAAATACGAAGAGAGGTAGAAAATAAATTTTAACAATGAAGTGAGCACAATTTGAAATCTGAGGCAGATGTGAGAGGAAGAAGGGAAGTAAATGACGTATATAAAGTAGGGAGAGAACCTGAGGGAGGACAGAACGACACCGTAGGGAGAGATTGGCCAGCAGAAATGACGGTGACTGGCCGGCGACTTCGCCGAAAAAGAGTGCTAGAAGAAAATGACGCAAAAGAAGAAAGAGAAAGAAAGAAGCTGAAGAATGAACGATGGCTTCGCCGGAAAACAAGAAGAGAGAAAGAGAACACGAAGAACACAGAAACAGAATTGCCTCTAAATATTGAATGTACTCAGTATATATAAAGAAGACATGTGTACTTTTATTGATGACGTGGTTAAAAGCCGAGCTATTATAATTATTATTATTATTATTAATATTATTATTAATATTATTATTATTATTATTATTATTATTATGATTATTATAGTTATAGTTATGTTTGTGTTGCAGTGGCACATGCAATATTTTGAGAGCAGTGGAGTTAACAGGGGATTAAAGAGATACAAGAATCAATGCAAAGCAATTGCAAATCATGTTTTTGAATAAGGATATTACCATATACTGGAATACTTGCCTATTATAGAGAACAATAAAGTATATAATATCAGTTCTTGTCTCACAAAAATGGAAAATCAGTATATTATTATTCTGCTCTCTTAGTTGGAATACGTCAGTCCCATTCTTCATCGAACAAATTCTATTCTTAATTAGGATTTTCATAATCAAAAACTCAATCATTCTGTTTCTTAAATATAAACTCAATAATATATGATGTTTGTAATAAAATAACATGAAAAAATGTCCGGGAATAAAATATTTAAATAAAATTCATGTTTCCATTTTTTTATTCTCAAGAAAAGGTTGTGGTTAAGTTTATATTTTTACAAAAAAAAAATATATGTTTATATATATATATATATATATATATATATAATACTCTAAAGTGTCATTATCGTAATTTGATTCGTTTATTCTGTGAAGTGAAGTAGATAGCTTAAATAAACAAAGGTTTTATTAAGACTTTGCAAGACTTTAGTAAAATTTTTGCTTCAAAAGAAATTGACTTGTTCTACCTTTTTGTTCATAAATATAATTGCTGTACACAAAAAGAAGATTGGAAAAAAAAAGAAAGAAAGGAAACTTTCGAAGTTAAAAGAGTAATTAATTAACTGGGTTTGAATGCTTCTTAGTTTAAAAAGTACAAGAAATAGCAATTGCTTTGCCATTAAAGTTCCAGACATTAATTAGTTGTAACGTGCAAAACTTATCAAATCAAAGGTATTTACTCTTATATAAATTTGCGCATATGTTTTTTTATATTTGATAAGAAATTTTAAATATTTATAACAGCAATTCAATTATTAAAAATATATAATTTCAAATTTTATTATTAGATAGAAATTTTTTGACTAATATTAGAAAAATTATGTTTTTATGGATGTGAATTAGAGTTTATGGTTGATATTTATTATAATTTTTTTAAATATTTATGTTGATATTTTATTGTTGACCTCATTATTATTTTGTGTCAACAATTTGTTATGATTTTTTTTAAATGTTAATAAAAATATTTCAGTTCACTAATTAAGTTTTTTTATTAAGGTCAATTTATAAGCTTTTTAGTTAATATTAATAAAAAATTTGACAAAACATCGTTGTAAAATTAATTTAATTTGATATTAGTCTAACTAATTTTAGTCAACATCATTTGAAAACAAATTTTTCATGCAAAAATAATTGTCAATATAAATTGGAAAAATCTTAATAAACTTTGCTGACTAGAAAATAATAAACTTTGACTAGAAAATAACATCAAGGACAACTAAAAAAATCATATATTTATAATTATTAACAATTATCTAATATTTAAATAATATTTTTTATATTTTGTTATAATTAAAATATTTTATGCAAACAAAAAAATCAAATTCAATAAATACGATTTACCCTATCCAAACAAAACATGTAAAGAATAAAACAAATTAAAATATGATCAATTCAATATTTAAATATATGTAAAGTATGAAATTTTCTTAAAATTCATCGTAATTAAAGGCTTGAATTCCAAACAAAATTCAAAATTTATGCTTGATGTTGAGATTCTATGAAGGAAAAAAAAAATAGAAGTATATCACTTTCAAGAATGGCTTAGAAAGAACATAGGTGGTAAAGTGGAGAAACTAAAACACAAACCAAATTCAAATTTGATATCTTGTATTCCAAGTTTTTCCAACCCATTTGGCAAGGTTTTGTTGACAAAATTCGAGTCTCTATACAACATCAACCTCTATCTCAATCACAATTGATTAATTTGCATATAACGATTGTTTGGTTAAATATCTATAATGGATTCGAAGAAAACTTCAAATTCACAAACCAATGAAAAAGCCTATAAGTTTCTTTTAAGATCAAGAAAATCATAGAAATGTGACATCAACTTTCTCCTTCAATGTAAGAAAATAGTAAAATAACTATGAAATTCAATGTCTACTTCCATGATGATACCATTTTTATCAACATAACCCCAGTAATTTCTAGACTAAGTTTTCGTAAAGATGAAATATTTTCTTTTTTAGTAGATTAGGTTTGGAAGATGTTGTTAACTAATTAACTACTAAAAATAAGATATACGATTTAGATTTTAAATGTGTAAAATAATTATGTTTTATTTTTCAGTTTCGTGGGATTATTTTATTATTAATATATCATCTCAATAAATAATTTTATTTTAAATTAAAAGCATTTTGTTAATAAATTATCAACATTTGTCATTTTTTTTAATTCTATTTCTTTAACTTTAGAAGGTCTAGATTGAATAGCATGGGTAGGTGACTCTTTAGTGAGCCATTCCAATAGTTTTATATTTTACTTCAGTAAGTTTCTTTGACAACGATGTATGCAGTTTACACACTGATGGGTGGCATTTTGTCCCTTTTATAATTTATTTAATAAAGAAGTTAATATTAGTTTAAAGGAATTTTAAACAAGATATTTTAAAGATAATTTTTCTTGTACCTACCTTACTTAGAGATGTACATAACTGACCTTTAAATATTGGAGAATATTAATAATTAAACAAATAACAAAATCTGAATAATTTCTAATATTTGTATTATAATTGAGTTGTAGTGTGTAACAATTCTAAATACTTAATAACTAGTTCTATTTTTTCAACTATAATTTAAAAGAGTTCAAAAGGTCTATATATACATATTGATTTTTTTAAGGAAAACTCACTCAATTTTTTTTATTAAATATTTATATTTTTAAATTCTTTTATCTCTTATATATTTAATTATGACAGGTTGCTCAAGATTTAAGTAAGTAAAACAACTATTTTAGGCATCAATGTCTCAAAAGCCTAAAAAAATTAATACTAATACATTACTATAAAATTTTAAAAAATATTTAATTTTAAAAATATATTAAAAAATATTTTTAATTAAAAAATTAAAATTTCTTAACTAACTTAAAGTTTATATGGATACTATAAATATTTTTTAATGACTTTAAATTTTATATTGGTATTATAAATATTATTTAATTACTAATATTTTTGAAACTTTATTTAAATAATTTAATATCTTTTTAAAAGAAATTGAATAGTCAAGGATCCTACTTATTAAACTTTTCTAATTTTTTATCTATTTCCATTTCTTTATACGTCGTTCATTTTTTTTTTTTACTCTTCCACTTATTTCTTTTCTTGATCTCATCTTTCACTATTTAACTTTTTCACTTATTTCCTTCTTTTATTTGACTTCTTTACTTATCTTTTCTTTTTATTTGACTATTTCATTGGTTATTCCATAATATTATTTCAATTTGAGTGTTTAATTGTTATTAGGCCATTTTCCAATTCTAATTTTGCTTTATATTTTATATTGTGTATTTATGTGTGTGTCACTATTTGTAGACTTTGAGTGGTAGATTGAGAAATTAGACGGAGGAATTAGAGTTTGTGTTCATTATTGCTCCTTTTGAGTGCATCAATATCAAGTAAAAATAATATCAGATTGATGAATTGATTTCAAAATTCTTTTATTTTTCATTATTGTTTAATTAATTTTAAAATAATTTGTGCAAATTTAAGAAAGAACATTAGAAATTTAGAATTTATAAATTAAATTTAAAGACTTCCCAAAAAACAGGACTGAAAGATAGTGAGAGACTTGAGACTTCAAGACAATTAGGTCTTATCTTTTTAACTTAGTCTCGTTTTATATATATTATAATTTTAAATTTTATATAAAAATATACAAATGTGTCAACCAGAAGATATGAATAAGGTTATTCAAAACTTAAAAAAACAAAAAGAGTTAAACTTTTTGTTGAATCACAAAAGGGGATATGGATAAATGTATAAAAAAACAAAAGAATGAATTAAAAATTTCAAGTGAGTCTTCTTTGAATGAAAAAGATAACAATGTAGATATAGGTGAAGACAACAACAAAAAAGTAGTCAACGAAGATAATAATTATGATTCTCAAACTCATGATAATGGGAATGAAATTACAAGATGAAATAATTTTAATATTAAAAATATATATGATCAAAGTCAATGGGAGGATATTGATATGGAATTGAGAGACTTAATAGTAGTAAAAGACCCTATTAGGGTAATTGATATATATTTTTCAAAGATTAAATACTCAAGACACTTTTTTGCAACATATTACATCCAAAAATTGTCTAAGGGAGAGAAACATAAAAGATGACTCATTTATTCTACAGAGAAATCATAGTGTTATGTTAAAGAGTTATGAAATAACTGATGAACACGATACTAATATGAATGCATAGATTGATATGGAAATGAGGTATGAAAAATGGATGAACATATTACTAATAAAAAATGCCTTTTTTTTAATTTTTTTAGACCTCCTAAAGTCTTGAGCCGTGACTGGACTATGGCAAAATGTTATTTGTTCACAAAGAAAAACACAAGTTAATCCAGAAAAAAAAAAAAGATATGCATAAGATATTACCATTATGTAAGGATCATTACTCAAGAAAAGAACATTTGAATCTTCAGCCAGGAATGCTTAAAGAAGATATTTACTGCTTATTGGTCGAGAAAGATGTTTTATGACTTCAGTGACTATCTTATCCTTAGTGGAAAGAAAATACTCTAACCTTGACTTAAATTTATTAGGTCTTTGTTAGTATAAGGAAAATTGAGATTGATAGTCCAGACAAAAGAAAAGTTGTTTTTTTTTTTTAAGAATATCTTGACGAACATTTCATTTTGAAAAATTAATATTTAAAGTTCTTAAAGGAGGAAGTTAAGTGGCGAAAAGAGGATCATGTTGAGTCCTGTTCAAAGACATCTAGCTGACCTCATGTTCATACTTTAGTAGATAAAAATACATGAATTTATTTATAATTTGTGTTATTTGAATATAATGACAAAGACTTTGAAAAGCTTTTAGAAAGGTTCAACTATTAGGATGAAGTTGATTAGGAACTATGTTTATAGCCATTAGGATTCTACACTCAAAAGGCATCAAGGGGAATAAGACATTAAGTTCCTTAAATAAGAACTTGTATACAAATATGAAGTTTTCACCATTCAACAATGGTTTCATGAAGATCCTATCAAAGTTATTACAAGCAACAATTAACTCAGTCATGCTATTAAAACACAAGTTCAAGAAAGAAATAAATTCTTCAATGGTTTTCCTTGAAATAGACTAGGAGGAATATGTTGCAACTTCCTCAAGCACTTCTATCCAAGAAACTTATCATGTCTCATTCCCTTGGTTAAATTAGACCTAACTATTTTCAACATCTCCTCAAGGAGAGCCTTACGCTTACCATTGAGGGTTATGGTTTTTGTAGTCACTGGTACAATGGAAACCACTATAGCAACGATGTTAAGGGATGGAGAGGAGTGTTCCTCAGTGGAATCTTTCACAAAAAAAATGAGTCTATAGTTCTTCCCAATGACAATAACCACCTTGTGTACTAAGCAGACAGTTATTCTTGTTGGATGAATTAGGAAACGAAGATAAAGACATTAGAGTGTACCTAGGAGAAAAAATGCAAAGAAAACAAAAATTAAGATAATAGGAGAAACACTTACACAAACATTCTCATAAACTCATGAAAAACCAACACGAGGGGTTTATATAGGTGGAAGTGGAAAACGAAAAGTTTAAAACAATTCACTTCAAGGTGTGAAACAATGGCTCTACTCAAACGTCATGTCCTAATACTATGTGGCACTAAAAGGTAAAATGTAAACCCTAAACCCAAAAGATAAAATGTCTTGAAGAATTAAAAACTCATCAATGTACATCAAAACTCACACCTTTAGTAGACAAGTCATAATAAATAGAATAGTCAAATAAAACTCAACCTCATGAAAGGTCACAAAGCCTCCACCTCAAAAATACAACTTTGGAATTTAAAATCAAAAAGTTACAAAATTACAAAATGTTACAAATCGTTCATCAAATCGATCCACCTATATCTCATTTGTGGCTTCCAAGCTTGGAAGGATTATGTACCTACTTGACTTTTAAATACTCGAAGATGTACCTACCAGATTCTAAATACTTGGAGACATATTTGTAATTAAGCATATAACAATATCCAAACAACTTGGAGTATTAATATCATACTTGAGTTGTAAACAAATGAAAGCACTTAATAAGCAACCTTATCTTCTCAACTCTAATTTAAAGGTTCAAAAAGCCTATAAATATGATTAATCTCATAGAGAGTAATCACTCAATTTTTCTCATTTAATACTCCTATATTTCTACTCTTAAATTTTTCTAACTCTTCCTAACTTGAGCATCAAAAGAAATTTTACAAGTAAATTTATATTTGATGTTTAACATTTCACTAACCATTCTTTAGAAGATCTATATCAACTTTCTCAAAGTTTTACTCATTCCATCTTAAACAAAAGTTTGACTTTCTTCTTTAATAAAAACGATTATATTATTAATAAAATATTATTTAGAAGATATATATCAATAAGAGAAAATTAAGTGAAAAAATAAACAAATTAACGATATAAAATTCAAGAAAAACAATAAAACATTCCAATAAAAGTTATGTGGGGGAGAATGTTATACTTACTGTCTATCAAAAGTGCAAAGGGAAACATTGATAAAGAAATAATCAATCAAAAAATATATCTTAAAAAGGAATAATAATCCATGGGGTCTTCTCAAAAGTTATAGATTACGCTTGTTAAAAAAATACAAGTGGGTCAATAATTATATGTCGTAAAGGTTATAAAAAGTTACATCAACTACAAGAAAAAGTTAAATTACCGATGAAATTTTATCAACAGAACTTTATCCATCGGTAAAATATCATTATCAACGATTTTATCGACAGATTTTTGAGTCTATCGGTAAATTTACATACAATCAATTTACCGACAGATTTTGGATGTTTCCAATAAATTTGTCTCATCGGTAATTTTATTTTTTTTAGTGATCCAATGACAATTACTCAAGCAAATTATCTATATATTAGTTTTCATGGTTAAAAATTATATTAGTTTTTATAGTTAGAAATTAGGGTGATCAAAATGACGCAAGAAATATTGTAATACCTATAACTAAAAATGACAAAAAAAATGGGAAGTAACAATTTTGGTTACCAAAATTTATTTTTCGCTTTGCAATTTCTTTACTTTTTTAATTTATTGTTATTTATTTTTTTTATCATTTATATTATGTAAAAGTATATTTTGACACTATTGTTAACCAGTTATCTCTATTTGATATAATTTTTTAATAAAATATTAAATAATAATAAAACAATAATTTATTTCAATATCAAATGAAGATAGTGTATGCAGAATCAAAGTATTATAATTCTTATCTTTTTGTCTTTATTTTTTTATTTAATTTTCTTCATCTTTTATTTTATCCTACATCATAAATTCTTTCATTTCAATTTCTTATTTAGAAAATCTTTTAAAAAATATTATTTTAATCATATCTAAAGTACATGCTATACAAAATCAAATTCATCTAACATAAAGATTTTAGATTATTTCAAATTATATTATATCGTTACAGTTATGAAAAAATCAAATATGCTTTGTCTTTAGAAATTCAATATTTTGATATGATATCTATATTCAAATTAAAAATCATATTAAGAATAGCCTAAGTAATGAAGCCTCATAGTATTTTGTTTGTTTTGATTTACAAAATTTGCTTCAGTTGTATTTTCATCGAAAGCAGATTCACTTAAATTTGTTAGAATTGTATATTTTACTATTGGCTTGTTATTTAATAATCTCTTTCCTGATTTATGTTAAAAGAAGTGTGGCTGTGTATTGTTAACATTCTTAATTTAAAAATATAATAAACTTAAAGATGATAAAAAATGAGTTCAGCATATCAATTTATCCTGATCTTACCAGCTTAACTTTTCAATAGACTAAATAGGTGCAAATTAGCATCTCAATTAACCTTTTGTATACAAATGATTTTATTGATTATGTACTTATTTAAGTTTTTAGTATTTTTTTTAAAGTTTAAGTACATTCTTGTTATTGTTATTAGTTTTTTTATATAAACTAAATATATGCAATAATATTAGAAAAAAATTATAATAAAATAAAATTTTGAAGATATTATTTTATATATTAGGTGCTTTAATTAAATTTTTCTAGTTTGGATTTATTTTTGGTTAAATAAATGTAATTTGAAAAAAAATAGAGTAAAGAAAAAAATTACCAACTAAAAAATAAAATTAATAAAAAATATATACTTAAAAGGTGCTTTAATTCTTTTAAAAAATATTACAATTGGTCCACAGAACTGAAAGAAGAGACAATAGCCATATAACCCTAGGGAGACTACTCCCACTGTGGCATAAACATATTATATTCCCTCTGTAACAAAATGCAGCACAAAATTCCTATAATATAGCAATTACAAGTTCAATTACACAAATAACACACTAAGATGCTAAGAACGTGATAACAGGCTTAATTACTACTTTTGGAACAATTGTCATGAAGATTTTATGGGTTTATAAAAATAGTTTTGTTAATTGATCAAGGATAATGACTAAATAATAAAATTAGAAAACATTTATTCAAAAGCATGATACTTAATGCTACCAATTAATGCATTCTTCATTATTTTTAATAACTTTTTAATGGTTGGTTTCTTAACTATTAAGAAAACTCCAGTTTTCTAACGGCCACGTGGACTAATTCTACACAAGTATTAAACTCAAAATCTTAAATTTTTGAGTTATGGAAATAATTAAGCATTAAATAGATAATAAATTGTGTTATTGACATAATAAGTATTTTGGTTTTTAAGTAAGAAAATTCAGCTAGTATTTTCCTCTTCTCATCATGTCCCCATCAGTATACATTAGAGAAACCCTAATATCCCCTGAAAACTGAAACTTGAAATTATTATTCCATGGTCACTAATGCACATTTTACTTAAAAAGCTAAGAGGAAAATTCTTTCAAAAAACATTAATTTCAGGTTGTTCATTGTGCTGCATGTGTATGAAAATGTGTAATACATGCATCCAAATTTGATCATAGATGAGCTCACATTTTGGTGAAGAAAAATTGTTTAAAAAGTGATGTTAAAGTAAATGTTGATAGTATAAATTTCAACTGCATACATTTTGAGCTTCCTACAGTATTCAATGAAATGGAACCCTAGTCAATTCAACTATGAGGTAGTCTTTGTCTAATTTTATGGAATTTTAATTATTGGCATTTGATTTATATATTTGTTTGCTTGGTAAACTACTATTCCAATCAATCAACATCGTCAAAAAAAAAAAGGAAAGAAAAATAAGGAGACTTATATAAAAAATTGGGAGAAGAAAAAGTTCAAATCTTAAATGAGAAACTGTGGATATGTTTTTGTTACTTGAATTTCAAGTATTGTTCAGAATACTAAACATCAGATAATATTTCGTATATTATTATTTTATTTTATATCAGAGAATCATGTTAGGTGATCATTATAGTTTTTGGAATATCTTAAATATGTTTCATATGTTTAAAATATATTTTTGAAATAAGAAACCTCAATATATTAAAAAAAAAATCTCTTTTATAGCTTAGATTACCCTCCACTTTTATATCCAAAAACTTTGTTTTCGAGAAATTGCAACAATGTTTTCGAGACACCTATTAGAACAAGGTGACTCCCTTCATAGATTAAATTAGGTTTCACAAAACTTTTTATCCAATTAACATGGTGCAATTTAATTGAATTTATATGATTTTCTTATAATCATCAAACTGGATATTTATAACTAGTAAACTTTCTAAATATTTTTTTTATCAAAAAAAAAATGAAATAAATAGAAACTGTAAATGATTGTTTCAACCTATATACCAATACTAAAACTAACTTGTTTAATGTTATAATGAAATATTCTTAAGGCATTTTTTCAAAATCTAAATATCTTATTTCTCTATAATACATTACCTATAAAATAGGCCAACACCATAATCTGATATATAAAAATAAGTTATTGTCAAAGAACAGTGACACATTAGTAAAATATGGAGGTAAGATACAATTGCAAGAGTAGTAGTTGCTCACATTTTACATGTTATACACTAGTAAAACACCAATCAATATGAGCATTATACCGTAAATATAACGTAATACCAACTTTAGAAACAATTCTTGAATTGGCAAGGCGTCACACCATATTAATTACGACATAAGTAGTTTTTAAGATCAAATTATTGCATGATGAGAAGGTGTCTATAATCACAAGAGACAATATTCATTGTATTTAAATTAGGATTTAATTAATATCTTTCATTGCTTATGTAGCTTATCAAAGCTTTAAAATATGGTAATGCAATGCTTAGTGATTAGGATGTTTGAACTATCTGAGATAATGATCAAGAGTGACTTACGTGAATCCAAGTAAGACTTATGGCTTGGCAAGGAGTGATTACAGAGAAGACATGGCCACTAAATGCAATTGTTAATTAAAAGGAGAACTAGAAAGTGAGACTAACTTTTTTTTATCATCGCATTTAGATGAAAATTACTACTTCAAAACACATTATATTTTTCAATTCATATCAGAACTCAGTCTTGAATTAAAAGTAAAATATTCATTTTGTAGAGACTAAGAGTGAAAAAAGTAAATTAGATTAGTCTTATTTTGACTCAGTTCTTTGTTGATCCACCAAAAATTGGGTAGACTGGTCCATTTTGGCTAAGTAGAGAGGAAGTCTTAGTTTGCTCCACCAGATTTTTTCAATTTTTTTTCTATATATAATATTTAGAAACAAACTTAATTATATAAATATTAATATTTTTAAAATATTTAATTAATTAATCAATATTTCAATTGGATAATTTAGAATATTTAATTATTTAATTATAATTAGTAATTTAAACTTCGTATAAATAATTTAAGTTGTAATATTATTATTTATTTACATCATTCAAATAATGTAATAAAAAAATAATCTTTTAAAATTTTTATTTTAATTTTTAATTTTAAAAACAACCTAGCCAGCTAGTACGGGAGCCCATGTCCACTTCCATGTACCAGAGACTTCTAATTAAATGGCTTTGATTCTACCTGAGAAAGACAAGCTACTCAAGATAATAGAATAGAATTTGACATTGAAATTTTATCCATGGTTAATTTCCAAAATGAAATCGATGTTGAGTAATATAAATTTAAACTCAATAATAAATATAAGAACATGGGTGTTTCTCTTCATAAACTTTTCCTTCCAAGATTTTAATTCAATTTTTTATTTTTTTTCACTATCAAATCTCATATAAATACTAACATTTATTTTTCTTATAAATTCATGTTACACATCACGGTGAACTTTGACATATCATTTATGTGTTCAAATATCAATAATTATATATTATGACATAAAATATATTATTATAAAAAAAAAGAAAAAATACAAAATCATGAAAGAATTAAGTCAAATCCATAAAAAAAAATATGACAAATACTCTCCAAACAAGTTAAACAAAATAAAAAAAAAAACCAAAAAATTAATACCTATTATAAAAAAAGTCTAATTTAATAACAACAAGTAAATCATTATACTATTTAAAGTCTAATATTAGTGAAGTCAACAATAATTTCCGTCCCAGAATATATGAGAAACTTTAAAATTAATTTCTTTAAAATACTTAATTTTGAACCTATTAGATTTTGATATATTGCAACTTAATAAAAAATAAGAAAAGAGAGCAACTTTCACAAGTTATAGAAAAGGTCGTGAATGAGGAATCTTCACCGAATGCTTATAAAGTTGGTGGTAGTTTGTTGCTCTATTACACCTAAATGATAATGATAACTTTCAGTATTATTATTACTTGGTTTCATTTTTTACTTATAAAGTAATTAAATATTAATTATTCTCATTTAATAATACAACTAATCTTAGTTTTTTTTGTCTTAACAATTAAACTAGAACTTCTTGAGATCAACTGAAGCAAGATTAAAATTCATTCATAGAAGTGTAGAAGGAAGGTGAGGCAAGAAATTAAGTTTATTATCTATTAAAATTTTCCAACGTGTCAATAGTACACAAATACTAAATACAAAATATTCAATGTTTGAGTTACGAAAATAATTAAGCATTAGACAAATTGTGTTATTGACATAATAAATATTTTTGTTTTTCTAGTAAAAAAAATCAACTAGTATTTTCCTCTTCAATACACATTAGAAAAACCCTAAATTACTATAAATTAATTATGCAATATCACCTGAAAGCTGAAACTTGAAGTTATTATTCCATGGTCATTGATGCACATTTAATCATAATGAAAGCGAAAGAGGAAAATTGTTTCAAAAGAACATCAATGTTAGGTTGTACGTTGTTCTACGTTGTTCTGCATGTGTGTGAAAATGTGTAATACATGCATCCAAATTTGACCATATACAAGTTTTCACATTTAGTGAGAAGAAAAATTGTTTAAAAAGTGATGCTAAAGTAAACGTTGATAGTTATAAATTTCAACTACGTACATTTTAAGCTTCCTACAATATCCAATGAAATGGATCCCTGGTCAATTCAAATTATGAGGGAGTCTTTGTCTAATATTATGGAATTTTAATTATTGGTATTTGATTTATTTATTTGTCTGTTAGGTAAACTACTACTCCAATTAATCAACATTGTCAAAAAAATGGAGGAAAAAAAGTTCAAACCTTAAATGAGAAATTGTTGGTATGTTTCAGTTGCATTTAAGCTTCTGATATTTATCTCACGTAACATTCTTACATGGTAAAATTCTTTTTATGTTTTGATATGTTCAAACGTTATCTTAAATTTTTATATTAATAATAAAATATGAGGGAGCAAAATTGTTTATTTCATTTATCTATATTAATTCATATATGAAATTATCTATATGTTTTTTTTTTTCACTAGTAGAAAAAAGATATTTATCATTGGTTTCTAGAGGTCTTTATCGTCGGGTCTCGAACAAACGTTAATCCAAGAGACATTAAAAATGACGTCGGTTAAACAATCGATGTCACATTGTCAATCACCACGTTGGTTATTTGATTAAAACCGACGTTGTGTTATCCTACCACCACGTCAGTTGTTTGGCTAAAACCGACGTGATGTTGTAGTTTTTTTAAAAAAAATTATAGGTTGATAAATCTCTAATTGATACAAGAAAATACTACAAAAAATTTTAAAATTTTCTAATAAGTATAGATATGTGAAATCAAAGGCTAAAATATAAAAAAAAATAGATGAAAAATAACAAAAAAAAAACCTAAACGATGGAATTTTGGAATTTTCAGAGGCCCAACTGCCTTTGGTTGTTGGCCAGGGGCTTCGTTACCCCATTTTGAGCAACTTTCATTTTTGAAGCGTCTCAATCCGAGCTCTCTATCAAAAGTTATGGACATTTGAAGTTTTTTCGTCCAAAAATTTTTGAAACCCTAAATCTATGATACAAACATCCAGAAAGCTTTCCAAGCATACAAAGATAAGAAAGCATACCTTTTGTAAACAGTGAGAGCAAAACCAGTGAACGAAAATCGACCCAAACAAAATCTACCAAAACCAAAGAATGTAAAAATGGAGTGAATGAAACCACAAAAGACAATGAGAGCAAAAGAGGAGAATAACACGCGAGGGAGAACACCACATACCAGTGAGAACATGAGCAAGAAAGCGAGACAGAGTGCAAGAGAGAATGCACGAGAGAGAAAATGGCAATGTGAGCGAGAGAGAACTGTGAAGTAGCAGCGCACACAAAAGTGAAAATGAGGGAAGGAGGGAGGCAAAAAGTTTAAGAATAGAAACAATGTGGCTAGGTTAAAATAGGAAGCACCACGTCGGTTTGGAGCTTCTAACCCACGTCGTGCATGGCTTGAAATCCCTAATTTCAATATTGATCAACCACCAAGCCGGTTAAAAGCCCATAACCGATGTGGTGCAAACCCTAATTTTATCCAATTTTTTCACAAATGTTCTAAGCGTGTCCATGACATCGGTTGGACTGAAATAACCGATGTAATGGTTGGAAACACCACGTCGGTTAGAAGTCCAGAATCGACGTGGTGACTCACCAGCCATTTAAAAATTTTTTAATTTTGAATTTTTATTTTTTACTGATATATCCATGACAGTTGTTTTGTTTAACCGACATTATGTACACATCACAACATCAGTTTTTGTCTAACCGCGTTATGGATGTTCATTTATTTACAAAAATGTCACCACATTTTTTGACAACGTTGTTTTCTTATTTAACCATCTTCATACTGCAGATGATAAATCTCCTTTTTCTACCAATGTTTAAATCGTAACAAATTTTTAAATTAACCTAAATTAGTATTAAAGAGATTTTTTCCAAATTTATCTTCTAAAAGGGAATTAATTATATAATTATATCTTCTCTAATATGTCCAACGTTCAAGTAAAATTTAGATTAAAAAAACTGAATCAATTATATATATATATATATATATATATATATATATATATATATATATATATATAAAAAAATATCTTTTTTTTTTTTTTTTTTAAAAAAAATATTTTTTTATTATTTTTTTTTTTTTTTTCT
>Ga0099824_1001370_pt1 | contig 33998 bp, 11 predicted proteins | sample SiratrowhiteBW_FD_76837 | JGI IMG/M metagenome (GOLD analysis project Ga0099824, IMG submission 76837) | Root nodule microbial communities of legume samples collected from California, USA - Siratro white BW | ecosystem: Host-associated > Plants > Roots > Nodule | place: USA: California... | reverse complement strand
TAGTTAGTAGTTGTATTGGAAAACTGCTATTTGCTGTACTTATAAGCTGTTTACGCATTAGCATTAATTACCTAGATATTCCTGATGTAATTTTCTTCTACAAATAACAAAGATCAGCTCAGAGATAATCAATTTCTTAAGCTCTTTTTCTCATATTTTCAATCTTAAGTTTTTCAATAAGCATAGAATAAGTAAAATTTGGACTATAAAAATCTAGCCTTTATTTCATATATTTTAAGTCTCAACATTATATATATATATATATATATATATATATATATATATATGTATGTATGTATATATATGTATGTATGTATATATTATATAAATAATTATCAAAGACCCTTGTTAAGTATTTTTAACCAAATGATATTATTCAACTGACAGAAATACTTAGAGCCATCAATATTTAGCACTTGTTCATATATTTACTTTACTAATTGATGGAATGTACAGGTTTTGGCTAGAGGTGTTGATTGCGATATAGCTTTGCTTTCAGTAGAGAGTGATGAGTTTTGGAGAGATGTGGAACCTCTCAGATTTGGACGTTTGCCACATCTTCAGGTGTAAAATTGTCTTTGTTCTGGTATTTCTTGATTTGTAATCTTCTCTAAAGAAAGGTGTTAAGTGATTTGTTAATGAATTATGTATGAACAGCCTCTGAGAGTGTTAGATGATGGATTTAAAGAACTAGGTTGAAATGATATATTCTCCTGTAGTGTCAGGTGCATGATGATAGTTCTATTTTCTTTCTTGCTATTAAATGTTGGGAACTATTCTGATTGATATCATGAGGTCAATATTTGTTATCATAGCATAAACTACTCCACACCTGTTCAGCAAGATTAACTGGTGCTGGGAAGGGTAACTTCCTCCTTTTGTACACCCTCCCCACTAATTCTATTAACAAAATAGTAAGTGATTTATTTTCCTAGTGATCTAACCAACTACTCAAAAGATCTGGGGTTATATATATATATATATGTGTGTGTGTGTGTGTGTGTGTGTGTGTGTGTGTGTGTGTGTGTATGTATATATTAAAAATGAAATAAACGAATAAATTAACTGGCCAATTTTACATAGTTTGTATAAATTTTCTAAAATATTTCTGTTCAAATGGTTCAGACGGAAATTTATATATGCTTTGTTTCTGATTTGAAGGATTCTGTAACTGTTGTGGGATATCCGCTTGGAGGAGACACAATTTCAGTGACCAAAGGAGTTGTATCTCGTATAGAGGTTTGATATATTGGATTGAATTTAAAACTTCCCATTTCATTTGTGTCAAATCAATCAATCTTTTTTGGTTTATGGTTTTAGTGCTCAGTTGTCAGAAAATAAATTTTGACTAGGTCACATCATATGCTCATGGATCGTCTGATTTGCTGGGCATTCAAATTGATGCAGCAATAAATCCTGGTCAGTATGTCTTAAGTGGTTAACTTTAAGTTTTGCCTCCTCTCTAGCGAAAGTTCGCTCCACTCTATCTTTTCCTATTATATAGTATATCTGTCTTCCACCATTGAAATATCTCCTTGATAGACATGCTCAAAATTGTTAAATTTTAGGCAATAGCGGAGGCCCAGCATTCAATGACCAAGGGGAGTGCATTGGAGTAGCATTTCAGGTATATTGTTTGGCATGCAAGTAGTTGATGTATCATTACTTGGCTTGGATACTTTTCTGTAAAAGGTCCTCTTTGTGAGATAATGATTACACACTTGTGAACTTAGACATTAAAATAATCCTGTTAGAGAATGACTACTTCAGTTATGTTAATTAAGAAATGATATTACATTAGATGTTGTTAGATATGAAATTATTCACGAGTCTTCTCTTGAACAACTTATGCTTTTGGGAGAGTGGTTAGGTGATCATTCTTTGCTGTCCCTCATTTGTGTAGAGTAGAAATTGAATTTTAGCACAAGGTATGCAAGGCTTGTACATTGTCCACACTAAAAGCCTAAAGCCTCTAGCACGAGGGGGCATGTGAAATATAAAATCATTGAGAAGCCTTCACAACTAAAGCTTCTAGGAAATTTGGTTCTTGACATAGAATAAGTGTATCTTAATGTAACAGATAAAAAATTTGTTATATTTGTAGAAGATATAACGTGATCTTAGTAATTAGGGAAATATATACAACTGATAATTAGGGATATTCTCCATTAACTATTATTAGGTGTGATTAAAAGCACAATGCACAACAACAGAAAAACTCTTTAATATTATTGTATTTTCTTAATCTGGGGCATTTTCTTATGGGACATTACCTCTAGGTCTTCAGATCTGAAGAGGCTGAGAATATTGGATACGTGATTCCTACAACTGTTGTATCTCATTTTTTGACCGACTATGAAAAGAATGGCAGGTATACTGGTAAGAAACTCTTCTAGAATATGGTTATATTTGATAGATTTGGCATGGCACTGTGTTATTTGTGTAAGCACACTCAAATTTGCATTATTACTGGACACAATTTGATTTTTTACGTAAAGGGATAAACAATTTGATTAGTAAAACTACCTTATCAATAACCACTTCCTAGCCCCGGACACATAATGCATCATGCAGTTACATTCACCATTTTATAGCAGCCTCAATAACTGCATAAGGACGGAAATAGCAGAAATAATAAATCAAAGTGATGGCTACCTCAATAACTTCCTAAGGAAACAATTACCACACAAACACTATAATTCACTCCTACTGAGCCTTGTTTGCATCTTATCGCTTCTCGCATACTCTCTTTCCAAGGTGTATATCTATCACTACGTTTGCTGCAGACATTGTGTCATATGGTTATGGGAAATCCAGTGTTGTGTGATGTGAATATCATTTTGTTTGACCATCTCTCAAATACACACACTGACATAAGATGATGTTTAGAACTCTTTCCACTTCAATTTTTTCACCAATTTGACCACATAAAATGTCATTTACGCCTGTTCTGTTTTGTGTGCACATAAATTTCTTTGCATCTTCACACAATAATGTCAATAGCAATACATGTTTGCAGTTATATCATGGATGCATGTAATTTGCAGTCCAGGTCTTCTAATGTCCTTAAATAGGGATGGCAACGGGGCGGGATGGGTGTGGGTTTGACCATCCCATCCCTATCCCGAAGTAAAATTTACCCACATCTTGAAGTAAAAATTTATCCTCATCTCCATACTCAAATAGTTGTCTACACCTACCCGTATCCGCATTCTTAATGTTCCAAATATTAATTAAACAATATTTTTATAAAAAATAAAACTATCAGCAAAGGAAACATGATATTATCAAGTATTCAATGACAAAAGGATACACATTTTCTTTTTATCCAATGTCAAATATCAAAAAGAAAATTATAATTGTATCGAATAATAATGGAATAGAGGTAAATAATTATAGAAAAGACTAAAAATGATCAAATATATGACCTAGAACTAAGCTATGAAACTAAGGAACAAAGAAAGGTTAATATAAATTTTTTAGTTTACTTAATAAATTAAAATAAGATTTTTAGGTAACTTAATAAATTAAAGGTGTTTTAATAATTTAAAATGTAGACAGGTATGAAAACGGGGATGGATATGGGGACGGGGTGGATATGTACATACCCATCCTTGTCCCTATACCTAATTTAAAAAATCGGATATTATCCATACTAATGCCCATACTCAGTCAATGTGAGGGATTCCCTATCAAACTCTAAACGAATTTGGACAATACTTGCGAGGACAGGTTTATTTGCCATCCCTATCTATGAAGCCTGGAATCTTATAATTCCAATGTGTCCAGATTCCAGAAAAAGAAAAAAAGCTTACTATTGTATTTCACAAAGCATATTATATTCTATCATAAACTGTACCTCCTGATCAAGCTTAATATGGAAAATATACTGATAGTCTGAAAATGTACTTTTACCCCTAGGTTTCCCTTGCCTTGGAGTACTTATACAGAAGCTAGAGAATCCTGCACTACGTGCTTGGTTGAAAGTACAGTCCAATGAGGTATGCTATGCATGTAGATGATTTGTTTGAATGGTGGTGTTTTGCAGATGCCAGTATCCGTTAGCCACATGTGTTCTTTTGGAACCTTCTTATCTTCACATTTGCTTTTTCTCCAACTTTTTAAACAGTACATGCACCAGTATGAATTATTTTACTAGTGATATGCTCATAGCTCTTAAAGTACAGTGAGATTGTAGATGTGGGGTTTGCTTGTATTGGATGGATCATTCATTGAGGACTTAAAATCAAAGGAGCTAGTTAAGGCAGGAGGATGGGGGAGAAAATGAGAGTATTTGAATGAACACTTGCAAGGATAGTTGCTTAATGTACATATGTGTGATATTCTGGTATTGGCCAAAGATTTTTAACATGGTTCAGTGTCACTTGGTAGGACCTTGTTATTATTGAATGTTTCTGGTGATGTAGTACAACTACTTTTGTCATAACTTTATGATGTCTGATTTTATAATATCATGTTTGTATTTGTTAGAGTTGTAGAAAACAGCTCACAATATCATTTAATAACAATTTAGAGTATCCTAGATAACCTCTTAGGACTACTTTCCACATTTCATCATAATTAGTTAGTAGTCTTATTGTATTTGTGTGCTTGGGGTTGTGCTACTTGCTTGATTTAAGTATCAATGTAAACGAATCAGTAAGTCAGTATTGTGTATATCATTTCACACCATATCAATAATTTATTATTTTCTAATATTCTTTCTCTTGTTTCTCCACCCATACCTAAACCCTATAATTTCAACTAGCATTATGGCAATACCATCTTCTGTGACTTGATTTTGTCACTAAAATATAGAATTCCATTTTGACGATGTTTTATCTCCATGATTTTTTTCTCATTGGCACACACCAATTACACCAGTCAAAACTCTATCTTCTTCCATCTACGTTTCTCTTTACAGTGATCTTCTCCCCTGGGTGCCCTTTCCAATTTACTTTATTAAAGTCTTCATTTTTGCTCTCTTCCATTTTTCATTTTGGTATTACTATTGGTTTCCAACGTTGCCTGGTATATGAACAAAAGATGCAATTTTTAACCACAGATGAATCACTGCTGCGATATTCTCCTCTCACCGTTAATCATATCATATCAAATTGGTAATTTCTCTTCCAATCATGAATAATAGTCATGGTATTTTCTGTTTCTGTTTAGTCTTCATAACCATTAATTTCAATTTCAATTTCTGAGTTTCTCAATTATGCTACTGCTTGAAACTTCCAATGCCGTTCTTGACTAGCTTGGAGAAGTTTTAGTTATTGCTATTCCAGAAACTTTTTTCTGAGCAGCTTTTCTTGAGAAGTCTCTTCTTGGTCATGCAATATTCAAACCAGTTTTTCAAGATGGTGATCATTCTGCCTGTCTTGCTAGTTTTTTCTTTTTTTTCTGTCTTAAAATGCTCATCGCTTCATTGTTCTGGCATCCTTCGGTTTCCTTTCCACACTTTCCGGAAGCCCATTTTAAATTGTGTTATTTACTTTCTAAATTGTTCATTTGTAAATAATCTAAAAGATTACTATGCTTTAGCTTGAATGAGAATGTTAGAATATATAGAAAAAAAATCCCATAATATCTCTATTATATAAATTAGAATATTTTGGTGTATGTTAGATTTCTTAGGAGGGTTTCCAGGTTTATTATATTCCATGATTCATATCATTGTTTAGTGTATTGGCGGGCTTGGGCTGGTACTATACTAGGACTTGATCTAATTATTAATACAAGCAGAGTATATTGCATTATCAACAAAGTTTTGTTCTGAGCGTTTTTTTTTTCTATTTTTTCCTTCACCCTCACTTAAACCCTAGAGTTTCAACAATAATTTCATAGCACTAAATTTTGATATTTCACATTGGCATTTGCAGGGTGTGTTGGTACGTAGAGTTGAACCTACTTCTGATGCAATTAACGTATTAAAGGAGGTAATGGGGATATTTTAATTTGCAGGATATTGTCCTTGAATGGCAGCTAACTAAAACCTTGAATCATTCCACTAAAATATTCTATTAAGCTTCTCTACAGTCTAGTAGAATGCTTAAAACGCTTAGTTCATTTGAATTTTACATAAACAGAGACCATAAGGGACAGACAACTAAAATCTTGAATAATTCATCTAAAATATTCCATTAAGCTTCTGTACAGTCTAGTGAAATGCTTAAAATGCAGAGTCTTTCGTTTGAATTTTACATAAACAGAGACCTTAAGGTAAGGGGTCAGGCAAATTTGAGAAATGCTATTTGTTTATTGGAATAAAGGATGGGCTAGCTTAGGGGTCTAGATATTGGGTGAGTTTGTTTGTGCTTATTTTTAAAAAAAAACGTGTTTATTTAATAAAATAAACATATTTTTGCTTTTCTTAATGTGTTTATCTAATCTACTTATTTAATAAGAAAATTTTATTTGCTTAAGTAAGTGATTATTTTAAAAATTACTTTCTTCAAAAACAGTTACTTTAGGTTTCAACAAACTGGTCCATTATCACAAAAATTGGTTGCGTTCAAAAATTTAAAGTTATTACCCGTGAGGTGTCTGAACTGATCTTGATGTTGGCATCTCGTTTTTGTTATCCTTGTTTTAAAAATCATTAAAAATGTCTCAGGTAAAAAAAAAGATTGGTTATTTTGTCATTGACATTTTAAAGTAAAGTGTAGAAAGATGCACGCTTGAATGTTAATGTGAATTCTGTTTTTCTAAGACACATTGATCAAGGCATTAACCTTTCTGATCAAACTTGCCATTACAGGGTGATGTGATTGTCAGTTTTGATGATGTTCGTGTTGGTAGTGAAGGAACAGTCCCATTCAGAACAAATGAGCGAATAGCCTTCCACTTCCTCATTAGTCAAAAGTAGGGGCTCTCATTCCCATAATCTCTGTATTATCATACTATAGTTTATTACGAGTACTGTATTTTTGAGCTGTCAACTTAACAATTGCTGAATTTGGACGGGGAGATTTAGTGATTGAAAAGATTTTCTTTTCTTGTAGAATGTAGTGCATATACATATCATCCACATATATAATATAGAAGACTATCCATTGGATTATATTAAGCGATTCAACTTCCTAGATTCTAATAACTGTGAGCATTAAGTACATCTTAGCATGTGATACTAGAACCACACACTTCTAACAGCAATATCGTACCTTAGGAATTTCTTATTTAAACTTTAATTACGAAAATGTCACCTTATTTTCACTTTTTTTCCTATTTTCAAAAGCTTTTAAAGGAAATAGTAGAAACAAAAAGCAATAAAAAGTTTCCATTGTATTCTCTACAAACTTTTGGAAACAGAAAATAAAGTGAAAATAAGGTGACATTTTTGTAATTCAAAGTTATAAAAGAAAATATTTTCTCAAACTTAACAACCCCTTGTATACTTTGTTAACCATTCCCCGGCTTTTCTATGCGTTGTAATATAAATGCTTTGCTACATTAAAGTTTGTGGTTTTGAGGATATAATGCTACACAATTTTGTGCGAAGATCATTTAATGCATGCTACATTGGATATATCCGTTAGGTGGTTTATTGGGAAGCTTCTGGAAGGTTTCATTTGACAATATGATGAGACAAGTTTCAGAGCCTTTGGCATTTGCTTTTCTGGGTTGCTGATGTTCTTAAAATTGAATCCTATAGTAATGGTGTTAAACAGATTTTCAGGTGAAACTGCGGAGCTTGGTATCATCAGAGAAGGGACATTTATGAAAACGAAAATTGTTTTAAATTCACGAGTTCATTTGGTATGTGACATATCAATGAATTTTGGTATCAATCGAGTTCATGATATTGTTGATCTGATGCTATTTGTTTTGCAACCTTTTTTCCTGTCTTCAAGGTTCCCTATCACATTGATGAAGGTCAGCCTTCCTATCTAATAATTGCTGGTTTAGTGTTCACACCCCTCTCAGAGCCATTGATTGAGTATGTTGTATTTATTATATTCCAGATTTCACAGTGTCTGTTCTTTCGTTTTTTTAGTTGGGTATTGTGATTTAGTATTTAATTTATTCATTATGAATATTTTGGCAGGGAAGAATGTGAAGACTCCATTGGGGTAACTTCTGAATTTGTATGGATTAATCTTAAAGCAAAAACTTGAAATCAAATTAGTTTGTGACTGAGTTCTATTTATTTTCTTGATCAGCTAAAATTATTGGCAAGGGCACGTTATTCATTAGCAAGGTTTAAAGGGGAGCAAATTGTAATTCTTTCGCAGGTTGGGTGCTGGATTACTTCCAAAAAACTGTGCATATGTATAGCTTGATTGTATTCATGAAATTCTTGCATCACATATGGATTCACTTTTTCACTTGCCTTGATCTATTTTTTTAATTTATTCAACAATGTCATAGCATTTACCATTTTATAATAGGATATTTAGTTGCTTTGTGTGGTATAAGTTTGCGTTGCTTCTTTCTGTTTGACAGGTCTTGGCAAATGAAGTCAACATAGGTTATGAAGACATGGGCAATCAGCAGGCAAGTCATCTCCATATGTTAGATTGACTCCCACATACCCAATACTTAATGCATGTTTCTCTAACTGTTTTTTTTCCAGGTTGTAAAATTCAATGGAACTCGAATTAAAAACATTCATCACCTTGCGCATCTCGTTGATTGTAAGTTGTTACATTCTTTATCTATTATTGTGCATTCATTTTCTTTAACAATATGTCTCATGGTTGTTCTATTACTTCTCTCTTTGCTCAGCATGCGAGGACAGGTATCTGCGTTTTGAATTTGAAGATAGCTATGTAGCTGTTTTAGAGAGAGAAGCTGTTTCTGGTGCTTCATCCTCCATCCTGACTGATTATGGAATCCCATCTGGAAGATCTTCTGATCTTTCGAAACCTTATGTGGATACACTAGAAGGTGATCAACCAGCAAACCAGGAATTTGGTGATAGCCCAGTTTCAAATTTTGAAATTGGCTCTGATGGACTACTCTGGGCATAAGAAACTTGCACCTGAAGATATCACCGAAATTTCACGTGGCGGGGTTATTTGAGTCAAGCAATCTCAATTTTGGACTGCAGAAAGTGCTGCTACAGTATGAGGCAACCTTAAATTGAACACATGAATGGTTTTATGCTACACTGGGGCATGTCAGAAGCATCCTATTAAATTGATTTTAGAAAGGGGTAGGACTATAAGAGAGTTCATAATTATTTCTTCCTCACGTAGTTTTATTCCTGTGCCACTCTTCTTGATTTGATGAACCTGAATGATCACTTCAGGTTTGACGTCTAAATTTTTCTCACATTCTATATTTTTAAGGAAATAGTGCACATAGGAGTGACTGGAATACGTCTTTGATGCAACCAATGTAACATTTTACAATACATTGATTTAAAATTTGTTCTGATTGAATTTTAAATTATACAATGTCATATTTATGAAATTATTAGTGTTCAGCTTGAGTGAATCACTTTTTGAGATCAAGTGTAATGCTCAGCTCAATGAGCCGCTTGTCTTTAAATTTGTGCCGATTGATTCATTTGAATGGATTACAAATTAAATTTTGTTTGGTATGCAGTCCATTAGAACTTCAAATAAATTCAGCTATATATATAAATTTAAATCCAACCAAATCGAACAGCAGGAAAAGAAAAGTGAAAAGATTATTCTTTGGAAAAAGAAGTCAGAATCAATTTGCTATTCTGTTTATAGATTTTCAAAGGAAAAAAAAAAAAACTTCAATGTTGAGAGTGGGATTTGAACCCACGCCCTTTCGGACCAGAACCTTAATCTGGCGCCTTAGACCAACTCGGCCATCTCAACTTGTTGATGTTTATACATCAATATTAATTGAAAAATATAGCCTAAATGAAAAGTGGTGAAGTCCACTGTTCCTTTGAGTGAATAGTGCCACCATCTTCACATTTTGTTGTCCCTACCATTCACACATGTCATGTCTCATCCTCTTCATTATTAAATACGGAGTGTGATGCCGACACTACTACCCGACAATCAAAAACAAATATTTGTTTCATATGTGCTGTCCTTTAATGTTTTTTTTTTCTACTCTGAACTTATAACTTTTAAAATGATCATTTTATTTTTTTAGAGATGCTTTCCAAATTATCTCTTCCAAAAAAAAAATTATAACAAGTCTTTTAAAATTTTCAGAATATGATTTTCTTAATTGAATCTTCATAATAGATTTTCTAAAATAAATGGTAAAAGAATGCATAAATGGAAGAAGAAAGAACAGTAAATTCGCATTCCCCTGTGCTATACCATTTCTATTGGCCTATATAATAATAACAATAATAATAATATTATTATTGTACATATTCCGTGCATAATTTTTTTTTCAATGTGGGTCTGCGTTGAATTTTTTTCACTCCTTCTTTCTGCTATAAAGTTTGGCTGACACCTGACACTTTGAGGACCCCAAATGCCATTTCTTTTCGATGATGGGTGAAATCAGTTGAAATGATAGTAGAATAAATAATGTGAAACATTGGCTCTCAATTTGAATAAAACTAGTTTCAGATCTTTAAACTAAAGTTTTAGAATTTTGCAAATGAAAAAATAAATACAATTGAGAAAAAAAGACTACAATAAATTGGTCGATCAAATTCTTGAATCACAATTAATCATAAATAAGCCTAATAAATGTTTGTACCAACTATACAACCATATAATGTAAAAAGTGAATAAACAATTTCTGTCTTACATTGATACTAAACATGATCTTTTATCACATTAACATAAAAACCTTTTTCTCACTAAAACAATGTTACAAGAGTAAGAACTGTGAAAGAAAATATTAGCTTTAAAACAAAAATAGGACTTTGAATAAAATTTAAAAACAATTTTGAATTTTTTTTCAAACTAATTCAATTGCACATTGAAGAGATCATTTAATGGTGTTAAAAATAAGTTTACAAACTTTTTAAGATAATAACCTAAAGAGATAGTTTAAGCAATTTCATAGACACTTAGCTTTATTCTGTTTCGCCTTTACATAAATTGTATAAGTTTTTCTTTGTAATCTGATTATTAATCTTAAGATCATAAAGATATTGTTTTTTTTTATGACTTTTAGTTTAGAAGAATATGAAACCTTTTCTTTAGTATATATGTTAATTTCTTTTTAAGATTAGGAGTAAGTACACAGAGTATGTATCTTTCAGGCATTTATTAACTTTTTGTATGTACAAAACTTTATTTTATAAATATCTTAAATAACTGTCTAAACTTGAATTTTAAACTTGTATTTTGTAGTTTTGTCTGTGTTAACGTTTGTTAAGGATGTTTTCTCTTGTGAAATTTCTTTGTTATTTTAAGTATACATTTTCATATGATCTTTGTTGCATCAAAATCATTTTTATGATAAATTCTAATTCAGCTTTTTACAACTCTTAAACGTCTCATATTTTGTAATACGCCTTAGGTTGAATATATATATATAAGATACGTCTACAGATGACGTTGCATCTTATGATTTGTATATCTGATTTCATTAAAACTTTGTGTTGAGTGCATATAGCTTTTATCTTTGTCTTACAGAAATATACATCTTACACTTTGATCATGTTGAGTCTTATACTAAAGAATGGGCAAAATTCTTATTTTGGTACAATTTTGTTTATAAACTACTAAAATGGATAAAAAAAAAAAATTTGACAATGGATAAATTGTGTAATTATTACATTATTTTATTTAAATTTGTTATGAGATTAGACAATGTTAGTTGAAAAATCGTGTGCTCTTAGCATAATTTCAGTGCAATTGTAACGCAGTAGAAATAGTGAAAACTAAACACAATTTCAGGTGAATTAAATAAAAAATACATAAGTTGGTTACATATAATAGTTATTTAGTTTTGTTTTTAACCAAAATTATAATAAACAATTAGGATAAATTAATTATAACCTACAGAAACCACTAAGGGTCCACAATTGTATAATCCTAAATTAAAATTAATTAAACCCTAAACTATAACTACAAGGGTCCACAATTGTATTATCTTAAATTAAAATTAATTAAACCCTAAACTATAACTACTGTGTTTATTAAACGAATGGTGAGTAACAAAATAAACAAACTTATATATTTATTTATTTAATTCATTTAATTAAAACAGTAGTTATATTTTAGGATTTAATTAATTTTAGTTTAAGATATTATGGACACTTGGTGGTCTATGTGAGTTACAATTATTTTCTTTTAATTGATTAATTATAATTTTAATTAAAAAATAAAATAAATAATCGTGTATGTAAGTAACTTATATATTTATTTATTTAACCAAAACAGAGTTATAGTTTAGGGTTTAATTAATTTTAATTTAGGATTTTACAAAGATAAAAACTGGACTCAGGATAGTTTGTGTGGTTACAATTTTTTCCTGATTAGTTAACTGTAACTTTAGTTAAAATAAAATAACCATTATAGGTAACCAACTTATATATTTATTTATTTAATTAATTCATTTAAAGAAAACCATAATTATAGTTTAGAGTTTAATTAATTTTAATTTAAGATTACTGATTTCCGTCTATTACAATCAATTTTCTTAATTGATTTACTGTAATTTTGCTTTATTTAATTCTTTTATAACGTCTTCTATGAAAATTTTATCTTATCTTAATATGTGTTTATTCTTTTTATTTACACTTCAATATTTTAAACTTTACAATTGAAAATCATGTCAAATTACGTCTCATACTTATTTTTATACTGTTACACGCGACAAAATATGTTATTATTTATTGTCATCTACATGAAGATCAAAACTTACGTCTTATCGTAAAATACGTCGTTGCCTTATCAAGAAGCAAACAATGAATTAATATTAAAAGTTTCATTTCTAATGATTCGTTGTGTGTAAATAAAGCACTCTTTATCTGCATTCCCTCGAACATAAACCGGCTTGCATGATTTGATTTTGAAGATTTAGCAGCAAGTTAGAATCAACCAAACGTACTTTACTTCATGCTTAAGAATTTCTGTAGTCCTAAATTTTTTTTTTTCGCAAAACTCTTTATAAGTATTTTTTTTATTTTTAATTGCGGACTAGGACATGTCACATGGACTCAGTGGTGAAGCACATAGGTGACCCCCTAATGTGTCTCTAGAAAACAAGTGGGGACATACATAAATGAAGGAAAATTCAGATTGAAAAAAAACATTTGAGGAAATTAAATGTCACATATTCCTAGTAATTCGGTTGCTAACTTCTAAGTTGTAACAATCCCTTTATGTTTTCTTGTTATTTTTTGTGTTTACTTTTATGCGAATGACACCTAATGTTCATGTGCTCCACATTGTAATTCACTTATCTGTTTTGTCTTGTAGCAAGCAATGTGGAGCTGGAAGATGAAAAAGGTTACAATGATCTACTGCCACTGAAAATTGGAGCCCCACCACCACTTCTTGTAGACCCTTTTAAAGTTAAGCACTTCAATGATGAACCTCCTCAGTTTCACCACTCTCCAAAAGAGTTATCTCTCTGAAGACACATTCATTAAGAGTTCATCATAAAGCAATTGATATCATCATCATTTATGGCTTCCTTTTGGTCATTCTTGGTAATGCTGATGGCCTTAATGGCATGCAATTTTTCATTGGCCTTGGCTTCTCCACAAAACATGCATGTTTCCACCATCTCAGCAGCACCAACAACATTACCAGGTGCCCCTTTGCAATTCTCTCCTGCCATGTCTCCAGATATTGAGCCTTTGTTTCCAACCCCTGGAGGTGCTGCTTTCTCTCCCTCAGAGGCCTCTATACCCACAATTCCTTCTAGCCCCAGCCCTCCCAACCCTGATGTCACCAACAATCCGGGGTCAGTTTTGGCTTTTCCACCTTCAGAGTCTATGCCAGCTTTGGCCCCATCTTCTCACGGTGTATCTCTGCCTCTTTATTCGGTTTTACATCTTGCCATTCTGGTAATCTGCATAATGCAGCTTCATGGCATGTGATGTGAATAGAGGTTGCAGTTTCTACATGTGGAAGCATGTTTTGTCAGCTGTTACTGTTTAGTATGTATATCAAGTGCACGGCAAAACATTACCCTGAAGTGCTACAGTAGTACAAATGTTTCAAAACATTAAGAGTTGTAAACATTTTCAAGTTTTCTATTTGATATTCTGGGTTTTTTGAGTGTAGAAATGACAGTTGAGAAGGGGAAATGGTTTTCATCGTTATATCAGTTCAGAATTAACTCAGGAGATGTAATGTGATAGGACACTTGTGGTGTTTGATCTTTACTCTTTATGTTTTATGTTTTAGTATTTGTTACATTTATTTTCATTTTTTAGTATATATTATAGTAGTAATTCTTAGTTTCTTTTATTTCCACATATATAGAGTAAACTGGATGCACAATTTAGGACATGCAGGAGGGACATTCTCCTACTAATAAATATTACCATTGGCCTCGATAATTGATTGAATCACAGATTTCTTCCCTAGGAATTAGGACCACAGTCGCTTTTTTTGTTGTGAAAAAGAACCTTTTAGTGACTCTGCATCGTGGGCACTTAGCATTATTATATAGTAGAAAACATTTTTGGCATGAAAAGGAGGGTTGAGCACATTGGATGGGCTACAATATAGATAACTAATAAAAAAGTGAGACAACCGGAATATGCATATGTCGCTAACAAAGTATGCATAAAAACAAGTGTAAAGGAAATCCACTAGAGACTCGGATTAGTTAGGAATATACTAATCTGTATACAAGATCTGTAGGTTACTTGAGCAAGTACCCATAACATGTACATAGGCCTCTTTTAATTGTTCTACAAAACTTAGCTATTTACTCTGTGAACCTTATCTAGAGAGCTACCAGACTAGGTTGATTCTTTGTAAGTCCATTAAACAACTGCCCTGATAATGATTCCATGAAATTCTTAAACCCGAATGGATTCTTCCATTTGTTGGTAGATTCCTTAGCAATGAAGCTTCTCATCTTTACATTCTCCTGCTTCAGCATATCTATAGCTAAACTCAGGTTTCTTATCACCTCTATTTTCTCTTGGTCTTTTTGCTTGAGATGGTCTTTCTGTGCGCTATTCTCCTGCCTTAACTTCATTAATTCACCACAAATGGTACCTTTTTGTGCTCTTTCATCTTTTCTGAGTCGTTCTATCTCTTCCCTTAACATCACTACTTCACCACAAACGTTACCTTTCGGGTTGAGTTCATCATTCTTCACTCTATTCTCTTCTGTGCATACTTCAATTTCTTCGCTCAACATCGTTACTTCACAATTCACACCTTTCTGGTCGAGTTCATCCTTCTGCCCTCTATTCTCTTCTCTGAGTTGTTGTATTTCTCCCCTCAACATCATTACTTCTCCACAAATGATATATTTCTGATTGAGTTCATCCTTCAGCGATCCATTCTCTTTTCCCAATTGTTCTATTTCTTCCCTCAACATCATTATTTCACCGCAAATGTTATCTTTCTGGTTGGGTTCATCCTTATTCTCTTTTCTGAGTTGCTCTATTTCTTCCCTCAACATCATTACTTCACCACAAATGATACTTTTCTGGTTTAGTTCATCCTTCAGAACTCTATTCTCTTCACCGAGTTGTTCTATTTCTTCCCTCAACATCATTGCTTCACCACAAATGATATCTTTCTGGTTGAGTTCATCCTTCTGCGCTCTATTCTCTTTTCTGAGTTGCTCTATTTCTTCCCTCAACATCATTACTTCACCACAAATGATACTTTTCTGGTTTAGTTCATCCGTCAGAACTCTATTCTCTTTACTGAGTTGTTCTATTTCTTCCCTCAACATCATTGCTTCACCACAAACGATATCTTTCTGGTTGAGTTCATCCTTCTGCGCTCTATTCTCCTTTCTGAGTTGCTTTATTTCTTCCCTCATCATCACTGCTTCGTAAATGTTATATTTCTGCCTGTTGTGATCGTTATGATCCTTGTTCTCTTCACCAAGTCTCTCAATTTCCATCACATCATTTACAGCCACAAACTGAACTTCCTCCAGTTCTGCACAGTCATCGAATTTGGTATCCTTTTCCTCTTCTTGCTCAGGATCATCAATTTCAGATTCCCCAGACTCCTCCACATCACAACTCTCAGAATAGCTATCATAACTTTCATCCGTAAAACTTATCAACTTCTCTGGTTGATGATGCTTGAGTGGAGAAAAGGGGGATCCTCCAGTCTTCTGCTGACGAATTCCAGTGACTTGATCATACCGCTCAGCTAATGATCGATGTGTCCTATAGAAATCTTCAACCATGCTCAGAAGCTGTGGTCTCTTCTTGTAATACATCTCTGCACGTTGAGCAAAGGAATCTGCATCTTCTTCAATTAGTTTTAAAATTGCCTTTGTCTTCTCATTTAGCTCTGCCACAAAAAAACACAGCACAGTAAAATCACGTTCCATTATTAAACTGCACATTAACAAAAAGGCCAGAAAACCATATGCATGCCACACAGGTTGCTAGAAGTAACAAATGCATAGGGACAAAGTCAAAAGGTACTGAGAGAAAAAAAAAATTGTAAAGTAAAACTCATAAAATATAAAAAACAAAGGCTCATAACCTTTTCATTTTTCTATCTAGTACTTTCGTTCCTCTTTTCTTTCTTTAAACCCTGTATCTTCTTTTCAAAAGGGCATGTTTCTCTCAAGTAATTCTTTTTAAGTAGAGAGACACGTGTAGGTCCAAAACTTGACTGGCCACAAAAAATGAATTATAGGTCTACATAATTGTCAAATCGAAAAGTAATAACAAAGGACCAGAGAATGATTTGGTGACCTTGAATCATTAAAATATTATGCCCTTATTATTAGGGCAAGTGGGTAACAAATTACACACCACCAATCTTCATGCAATCAAAAACATGGCTGATTGCATGATGATAAGCCATGAAAAACATTACCGCTAAAATCAATCCATCACAGCAGCAGCACTAACGAACTTTTCGTGCATCTAATTTTCACTAACATAATATAAGTGTACAAAACAGTCAAAGTAGGATAAACAGCGTGATTTCAGTAAAATCTTGAAATCTTGTTTTTCAACTTACCAAGTAGTAACTTGCTATTTGTCAAATTTCCACACTCAAATCTTTTAAGCTATTTAACAAATCTGAAACAGAAACATATAAAAATTCTTAAAGCAAATATAAGAAGAAGGAAACAGTACCCGTGAGAGTGGATTGAAGCCAAGGGGATCGTCTTGTGTTACTGTGGCTCTCAAGCCACCACCACTGTGACGGTTGATTCTTCTTCATTTTAGTCCTCCTCAGTTGTCTGTGTTATCACGAACACCAAGAGCCTATGTATGGGAAAACACATAATAAAAAACAAAAACAAAACCTTGATTTCCCCAAACAAAACTCTCAAAAATCATATAGATCATAACATAACTGACAAACAATTATGACGTCTTAATCACTAAATTAGCCTGTCTTGGTCTGCAAGAAGTAGCAATAGAAATATACGAAAAAAAAACTGCACTGTAATAAAGGAAACCGTTAGTAACTATGATTAATCTATTCACAGTGAATAAAAATAAAGTCACACAATATACAAATGAAAAAAACAAACACATCAAGTTTGATGGAACGACAAATGCACCGACTGAGACACACTAACACGGCCACTTCGTCTTTCACAAGGCAACCGCATACAAACAAACATAAACTTCCCCGAAGAATGCCACTTCCTTTAGCAGAAAACATTCGAAATTCAAAAAATTCAGAGACAAAAACATGCATACAAATATAAAAATAAACAAAACGAGACAAAATTAAACACAAGAAAAAAAAAAAATTAGAATTTACATGGAGGAAGAAGAAGAAAGAGAAAACCTCACATGAATTAATGCTATGCTTGCCACCACCGCCTGTAGTGGAATTAGAGTTCACTCAGGGCAAGATATTATAGTACGACCGTTTTATATACTGTTGTTTTCGGTTTTGAAATTCTTGGTTTGTCTCATCTATACCTTCCACCTATCATTTGACAACACGTGTCCTCAACATTTCACCATCAACCCTGTGCCTCGACCCTAACGCAAATACCACCGATAACACACAAACACTATTATCAAATTCAAAATTCTATAGTTTAGTCAATGATCCCGCTGCCATAATCTATGGAAGATTTGAATTGAAAAAGCATGAAGATTATGAGAAAAATCAGTACTTCAGTAATGCAGTGACTAGTGCTAGAGTGATGTAGTATTTAAATTGATAATTACTGATAATTCTGATTTGGCAAAAGCAATGACTTAGTATTTAAATTGATGATTACTGATAATTCTGATTTGGCAAAAGGGTGTGACTTTGGATGGAAGATGGGGGAGCGTGATGTGAAGACAAAAATTTTGGTGCAAGGGTCCAAACCAAAGTACAAATTTATTTAAAATAAAGTAGTCATTTTCTACTGACAGATCAGTTTGTGGTGACACTGTGTTGGGTGGCTGTTTCATTTTGAGTCTAAATTTTTGTAGTGACAATAAAATTAGTCTGAATAGTAATTATTATTTTTTACTTCTTTAATTAAATTTAACTTTTAGAGTAATAATTGTATTGGTTGTTATCTCTTCATTACAGCTTAAATATTTGGTTTATTTTAGTTTTTAATTTTATTCTTTAATGATATTTTCATCTGTCTTTTGTATATTATGTAAAGACATGAATCAGAGATTGTATTTTATAATGACTCTGTTTCTTTTATATTTTATAAAAGGACATATAACTTAAGAAATTTGTATTTTATAATATCATATAACTTAGGATACACATAACATGTAAAAAGTTGTATTCCTACATTGCCAAAAATGTTTATTGAAAAAGGTATTCAAGACTATGAAGTCTTAGTAATAAAAAACACAATTTAAAGAAATGAATATGAAATTAGTGATAATAAAAAATAGTATGATGGCTATTATCATGAAAATGATGTCATGACTTAATTATTTTTTTTCCCTTTCTGTGTGCAAATTATTTTAACTTTCCATCACTTCTCCTATTTCAATTATATCACTTGATATTAGAATTAATATTAGTATCGAATACTTATGAGTGTTTCGGAATTATCGTATTTTTTTTTTATAAAAAGGAAGATTATTATTTCTAAATCATTCTTAATTATATTCATTGAAGATCATCAAGATTCTTTTATAAAAAGGAAAATTATTATTTTTAAATCATTCTTTATTATATTCATTGATGATCATCAAGACAAGTTTGATTATGAAAATATTGTTTAAATAATAATATTAAATATAATTGAGTTATTTATAATTTACTTATATTTTATTTCATGAACAATTTTTATTTATATTTAAAATCAAAAGAAACATGTTAAATTATTTTATGATATTAAAAGTCTTTTTATAAACAATTCATATTAATGTGTTGAGAAACTCACACAAAAAAAAAAATAAAGAACATCAGATTTAATCAGGTTGTACAATTTGTCTTTGTTTAAGTTTGAACAATAACTGTATTTTATTATTAGAAAGATCAAAAGTAGAGTTACATATGCTATAAAAATAACCTTAAACATGTTACAATTATAAAAATACCTCCCTATGAACCATACCTAACATATGATTATGTGTTTTCATGCTTTTTTTATATTTATCTAATGATTTGTTTACAATTTTTTCTTTTGCTTCCACTGTATCAGTGCTCTATAACTTGCAGAATTCAATAATGAGTCAATCTCGTTATATTTAAAATAAGTAATTTAAAAATAATTCATTCCTAAAAAAACACTTATTTCAAAAACAGATAAGTTTTGTTTCTTTAAAAAAAAAAACAGAAAATTCCTTATCATTAAAATAGCATTATAAGACAAAGACATAAAAATAGAAAATTGCTTATTTTATTAAAAAAATAAACACAACAAAATGACCCAATATGATTCAACCAGGTATGTTTTGTATATATAATAAAATTGGTTTACCTTTCCCCCTGTTTTTGCTTTTATTGAAATGACGTTATATTATCATTGTTCTCTGTGTGTATGTCTCTCTTCCTTTTTTGGAAATACTGATGGATTGATGAAATTTAAATGAATATTAATTTTGTAATTGGTTTCTAATTTATATGGAACAAAAAATCCTACCTTTTGATGCAAAAAATAAAAGGTTGGATTCTTACTTGGACTATTAGTTTTTGTATACAACAAAGCATCATTTTCCAAAATGACGAGAATAAGATTTATATGAATATGCAGAGCATAGTGGTTATTATAGTACACCACAACAGGTTGATGAAAATGTATTTAAAATCAGTAATTAAAAAATTATGTCACTGACCTTCTGTGTGTTAGCTTAGAAAGGAGAGTCAAACAGTGCTAATATTAGTGAGAATGTCTAAGGCATATTTGTGGTGACAAAGATTAATTATATTAATGCAGTAACAGTGCGAGCCACTTCAAGACTCAGAAAAAAACTTTAAATTAACAACTTTAATCTTGAAGGTTTCATCCGGAACATTGATTATATGTTGAATTTCATTTAAATAGTTTTTGACAACATTGTGTCATCCAGATAAATAAGGATGCCATGGAGGAAGATTTATGTTTAAGAAATAAAGAATGTTAAAAATGGCATTGTTTGTATCATGAGAAGTTAGGAAATCTGACATACTACTGTCTGCTATTTTAAATCATACCAAGAATTTTAGGTTTTATTTATTCTAAGAGATGAATTTGGAAAAATAGATATGAGATAAAAGTAGGTAAAAGATTTGCTTGTTTTAATTAAAAAAGAAAGATTATAAGATTTAAATGAATTTGAGTAAAAAGTTGGTGAAATGATGTGATAAGTGTAAATAATATTTTAATTATTTTTAATTGATAAAATTATAAATTTATTTTTATGGTTAAAAATAAATTAAAAATTAAATATAATTAATTTGATTGGTATGAATGATAATTTTTTTTGTTTTAGTTCATAGAATTATAAGATTATCAATTATTTTAAAATAAAATAAAAAAATAATTTATTATCATTATTATTTTATAAATTTGTTATTAAAATAAAAAAATTATTTTATTATTATTATTAATTTATAAATTTGATTTGATTATTATGATTTTAAATTTTATTATTTTTATTATTATTATTTTCTATTTTATTGTTTTTACTATTATAATTATTATTTATGATTTTATTATTATTTTTAGTTTTTAACATCAATATTATTACTATTTTATTTTTATAATTATGTTATTTCATTATTAATATTAATGATTTTTTTGATTACTTGCTTAAAATATATATTATTTTTATAAGTGTCTTAATACTACCATTATTATTATCATTGTTATTATTATTAAACAAATGAAATAATTAAAAACAAAAACAGTAAAAGTATAATTTTTTTATTTAATTTAAAATCATCCTTCATATACTTCTTACATCTCGTGCCACCACGTAAGAAAGTGTTGTCTACGTTTAATTGTTTTAAGTGACTTTTGTTAATGGTAACTAAAGCTAACATCAACCTCCTAATTGTTAAATTAACAATTAAAGAAAAAATAAAGATATCAATTTAAAAAAAATAAAAATCATCTTTATCAAATATAACTTCAACGCATTAATAAAAAAATAATCAAATTAAAGTTGTTTATCAACATGCATGATTTCTATATAAAAAAGAAAATCAAATTCATGTTTGGTACTTACAACTTTTGTGTAAATATTAGAGTTGGAATCTTCGTTATCTTCTTCAATACAAAGTTAAAATTCCAATCATAACTTATCCAGTGTTTTAATCTTTTGTAAATCTCTTAATTGTAATAATTTGTTTACAAAATTGCCTTATAATAGTAAAAAAATTAAATATCATCTCAATTCTAATAAAAACAATATCCTTGCAAAATTGATTGTAAGAAATTCTTTGTATTATGGTATGCAACAACATTATATTAAATACTATGTATATTAGGGTGAATAAAAAATAAAAATTAAACTAAAGAAAATAAGGACTTAGATCAAGAGATGAGAAACAGAAGCCGGGTTGAATGTTTGCACCGAACCCAATCCATTCGATAAAGACCATTTGGTCCCAAGGAATCCTAGGCCCTCGTACCCACATTCATCACTACCTTTTACACTTCTTACTTTGCTCTGTTCCTTTACATTTTTCAACACTCTCACCGCAAGGGTTCCCCTTCCACCTCACATGGTTCCGAGGGGAGGGGATTCACAATCTTTTTTGCGCAAATTCCGGGTTTCTTAGTCAACTATTCATTTATTTATGTTGGTTTTCCGTTGCCTACATTTTTTTGTTTCAAAAGTCGGCGTAATTGAAGCTAAAATGTGTACATGTCACTCCGAGTACCCCTAGTGCTTCGTTTCTTCGGCAGAAGGAAAAAAATTTCGTAAAAATTGCTCACCTTTCCATGTTTTGTTAGTGTTGTGAGGGGTTTAGAGGAGTTGGGGTGGTGGGAACTAGCAGAAAGAGGTGTTAAGAAAAGGGGTTGACGATGTCGTTTAGGAGTATCATCGTGGAGAGGAAGGGATTTGAGTTTAAGTTTGGGTATAGTATGAGATCCAGGTCACAGTCACAGAGTGATGCCATTGTGGAGGATCGTTTGGTGGTGCTTGATGGGTTGAAGCAGAGTTGTTGGGCTAACATGCCCCCTGAGCTTTTGAGGGATGTGCTCATTAGGATTGAGGCCTCTGAGGATTCCTGGCCTGCCCGCAAACACGTTGTGGCCTGTGCCGGAGTGTGCCGCAGTTGGAGAGAAATCATGAGGGAAATTGTCAAACCCCCTCAAGTATCTGGCAAGTTGACATTCCCAATCTCCTTGAAGCAGGTCTTACTTGTCACCACCATTTTTTGCTTATTTAGATTATCTAGACCATGCTTAGCTTCTTGCAAGGTTCCTTTCGATGCATGTGTAACATTTGGCTTGTGTTTGTTTTTTTATGCTTTGGAGTTGGGCTTAGAGAACTTTATTTTTACTTGACATCATTTTAAGCTTAAGTAGTTTGATTTTCATGATGACAATATGCTTATATTTTTCAGAGCTTTAAGTGATCTAGATTAATTACTTCATTCAAGGAAGATTGATGAGTTACATTTGTTTTATGAGAGTTGTTTCTGTTTAATGCTGCTCTTGCATGGTACAATCAATAAAACTTGTATTTATTGGCTAAGTACGGTTGAATTATGTGGATGGCGAGATGAATTCCCAACTCACTCCTTACTCTGAGTGGGAGAGCAAGAATTATTGTTAAAATTTGATTAATTGAATGCTTTTGTGATTGACATTGTTAAATAGTCTGCTAAATGTATGAAATATGAAACTTCTTTTTTTCAGTTAGCTTTTCCTTATTCGTACACCCCACATTGCCTGCCTCTTTTGCAGCTATTTGTTATCGTTTAAGTGAATATGCTTCTATGGGCATGTTTGAACAGACTTTTACATAAAATCTTGTAGGACCGAAGAATAAGAAAGTTTTTCCATAAGCTAAAATTAACTTATGCTTAAATTAAAAAATAAAAATAAGAGAATCTATATGAGAGAGTTTCTACAAATTAACTTGTGCATAAGCGAATTTTAACTTATGAAGAAGTTCAATTCATTTTTTCTTCGCATTTTTGTTGTCCAAACAGACCCTTAATTTGACTAGGAAAAAGAACTTCAATATAACATTTAAGTTTAAGAGTGTGAGTAATTCTAGTTTCTTTCTTGTTACGCAAAGGAAGTACAAACAAATCTTACATTGAAAAATGATAAGGATTGGTTGCATGTTGTAATATTAGTAACATGGAAGAAATAGTACTGTTTAATATTCTAGTTATTGCCAAGAATTAATCTGCTTCTTATTGTCATCTTGCAGCCTGGTCCAAGGGACTCTCTTCTTCAGTGCTATATTAAACGAAATCACAGTAATAAAACATATTATCTGTTTCTTGGTTTGAACCAAGGTGAGCACTGCCATTCTTCTAAATTTAATGTGTATAATGCTTTATAAACATTATGGCATGTGGGTTGGATGAACAATCATCCTTTTTTGTAGCCTGTACTGAACTACCAGTATGATATTTAGTGAAGAGCTAGCCTTTTCTTTACTTCTATAACCTTCGACATTGATGCTTTTGTAATGCTCATTTTTGTAATCTTCCAGCCTCAACTGAGGATGGCAAGTTCCTTCTTTCTGCACGCAAGTGTCGACGTGCAACTCACACTGACTATATCATTTCTCTTAACTGTGATGATGTGTCAAGAGGGAGTAATACCTATATTGGGAAGTTGAGGTATTTTAGCTGATATTTGACATGACTTGTTAATCACTATGTGCATGTTTGGATTAAAGTTGGAGAGTTGAAAAATACCTTTACTCTCAAAGCAATAAATCTTTCTTTCTCACTCATGCATTAGAACGTGCAATTACATTGAAATTCACCAAAGTATTTCTGTAATTTTAAACCAAACATGCACTTTCTTGTAGGCCTAAAGTGACCTTTTTTTTTTCTCATTAATAATAGATCAAACTTTTTGGGCACCAAATTCACTGTGTATGATGCACACCCTCCAATTTATGGAGCGAAAGTTACAAAGTCTCGTTCCACCAGGCTAGTCAGTCTCAAGCAAGTTTCTCCCAGAGTTCCTGCTGGCAACTACCCCATGGCTCATATCTCGTATGATCTGAATGTTTTGGGCTCAAGGTATTAGTGTTGTCACTAAAATGTTTGTTTTGGGTAAAGAGAATTATTTGGGCTCTAGGTATTAGTAAATGAATATGTTTGGTGACTTTTCCCATGTTATTGATTGTTCTCAGCTTTCCTTTCAAGTGGTGGCTCTATTGATTAGTTGTCAAAATGTTAACAGAGGCCCTAGAACAATGCACTGTGTTATGGATGCCATCCCTGCCTCAGCTGTTGAACCTGGAGGTGTGGCCCCAACACAGACTCAATTTCTTCATAGCAGAATTGATACTTCTCCATCCATCCCTTTCTTCAGATCAAAATCAACCCGCATGGATACTCTCACCTCAGTACCTTTGACTTCTCAAAATGAGGGGATGCTGGTACTGCAAAACAAGTCCCCCAGGTGGCATGAACAACTTCAATTCTGGTGTCTGAACTTCAACGGCCGTGTGACAGTTGCTTCAGTTAAAAATTTCCAGCTGGTTGCTTCTCCAAAAAATGGAGTTTCTGAGCAGGCTGAGGAAAATGTTATTCTACAGTTTGGAAAAGTTGGAAAGGATGTATTCACCATGGATTATCAGTATCCAATCTCGGCCTTTGAAGCATTTGCAATATGCCTTAGCAGCTTTGACACCAAGATTGCTTGTGAATGATTGCTGTCATAGACAGGTAGGTTTTCTCATTGAAACTTTATTTAATGCTTTGAGATGTTTGTCGTTTGTATACAAAATATAAAAATGCAAGTAGGAACACAATGTTATTAGAGCGACCTTTGCAATTTGCACAATAATATTTAGGTTCACATTTAGACCTTTTGTGTAATGTATGCTCAATAAGTTGCTATTTTTTATTTGCCAGATGTTAACCAATCCTGCTGCTGGTTGGAGTTACACAAACAGTAATGCGGGTATACCTGCAAAAGATTTTCTGCTTTTCTAGTTAGTACTGCTAAGTTTCAGAATCCCCTTTCCTTTGTCTATTGTATATATGGTTGTTTGTTTGGATTATATTTTAACCAATGCTGATTTGTATTTTGTGTTTTTTGTGTGTCGATCTGTAGACTAAATTCTTTCTTTTGCCGTGAGTTTGTAGATGACCTTAGTTGTGATTGGTTTGTAAGTTTTCAGGCCGTGTTATGTTTAGGTGTCTTTGGCTTTCGTAATGTACCTGGTTTTTAAGAGACAAAGGCTTCCAAGCAAATTCTAAAATTTCGAGTGCAAATTTTCCCCTCATTTGTTCATTGACACTAGATAAAAAAAAGGGAAAGGGTAATTGTTGTGTGCCTTATAATAATCTCTTGCGCTCTTTTTGTTCTGCCATCTTAAAAATAGAAAATTAACAATTATATTTTCTTTTTCTGCATTGAAATAACACTTACAGAATAAAATAAATAAATTAATTAAATTTAAAACTCTGAACTGAAATTACATTGAATGCGCACACATGTAAATGAAACACCCAAAACAGCTAATTTGACACGTATGGTTAAGAAGCCTCACTATCCCTAATGCATCAACGTCCATGGTTGTGATTAAAGACCTACTTTGTTATGCAGAGGATCCACTCCTATCACGTGTGTAAGGAAGGAATAAAATACAGTATTTTATTTTATATAATGTTTGTTTGAATAAACTTATTCACAAAATTAGTTTATATATAAACTAAATTTAATTTATAAAAAATTAATTCAAATTCAAACTCCTATGTCATTGGCTGGTATTTGGGTTGGTAGTCTTGTTTCTCTCCTTGTGACTATTTAGAAAGATTATTATCTTTAGGCCAATTTTTAACATTATTCACCACTATATACTTGAATGCAGATTTGGCCTTACAATGTGAAGGAAGTTCAATCCCATATGCGTGGCAGCTTAAGCTTGTATTGTTTGCCTTTGTGATTCCTCCTAACAAGACAACAAAATCTTATGTATCATACTGCCTGTCAAATTAAAGCTTCTGTAATCTGACAGATAAACTTTATCCCAAAAGTTTCACAATAATACCAGCTTTTTTCCACTCTTTTCCACCTCTTTTGTTTCTCTCTTCCATACCTTAAGAATCACCAATAATCTTCCACACTGCACAACTAACCAATAATCATAGATATAGGGTTAAATGGAAGGCTGAGATCTGTTATCCTCTAAACTGAATATTTTATTTTGATGAACCTGTGGATTAGGCTTTGCAAATTACAAATGTTTGGTGTTTTTCAATATTGTTTTAATATTTCTATGCACAACATTCACATGGTTTAAACTGTATCTTTCCTTTTCTTCACACCACCAGGATGAGTAAATTCCATATCACATGTCTAGCCCAATAAGATGATATTCACAGTTTTTATTTTTGTCAAAATTTTTGTTAAGATTTCAAATATGACTATATGTTTCGTATTGAATAAGAATGAGCAAAGATCCACAAGTCTTTTATATAATTTGGTCATCATTTATTAGTGTTGAATTTTCATCATGTTCCCTAATTGATGTCTTCCCCGGAATCTCGTATGAAGCAAATGCTTTCCATGTTTATCTCAAAGTCCCTATACCACCGTTACTGTTATGACATTGGAAATATTGGTATTATCCAATCCAGCATGAGATGGGAACATGGTGATATGAGTATGTGACAGTTCATAATTCTATCCATGGACCATGTTTGGGCTTTGGGAACTCCACATTCTCAAGATTGTTGCTTCAAGTGAGCAGAAGAAAGAACTAAATTTTGCTTCAAGTGACCACTAATCAAATATTTTCACTAAATCAATCAATAGTGTTGCATGCAGATCGACATGGATTAAGGTAGGAAGGAAAGTGCAAGAAGTCAAGAACTCTCTTCCAATGCAAAATCAAACCAAAATATATAAAAATTTTGAAAGAAAAAAGAATAGAAAAACCTTTGTCCTTCTCCTATGCTACATGTGATGAGCGTAAAAGGCTACAGAACAAAAGCCCGCCTCCGATAATAAGACAAAACAAAAGATGTGTGACCAAGGAATCACGTGTGTTGTTCTATACTTCGCAGACACTTTAGATACTTTTAATTACATTTAATCATTTTTTAAAACTTTCATACAAATACATGTGAAAATATTTATTGTACTTACAATGATTCGTACTATTTCTTATATATTAATTATTTTTTAATCTAAAATACCATGTACGTATTTGAGACTCACTTACGTTTTGAGGTCCTAGTTGAATCTGATATATAGACACACGCGTAAGGAGAAAAGTAATTTCAGTTTTGCTTTTATGTGTTTATGCTAATTATTTATTATATATCATTACTTCTTGTATTATGATTTTTAACCTTTTTTTTCATATTCTTCTGTCCATATAATATGGGATTCTTGTCTTCTCTTATGGCTATATTGATTTTAATAACTTAATGATTAAGAAGAGTATGGAAGAAGAAGGAGAGGTTATTAACATTTTCAGCTTGAAGCAAAATATAGAAGAAGCACAATCCAAGTTGAAGAAGATCTCAATTGCACTAACTTTTATTTAGGTGTGTGTAAAGCATCATATTAAATGCAAGAAATATTTGAACTGATAGTTTAATTTTTATTGAGTACTCCACTATCGTAAAATATATATATATATATATATATATATATATATATATATATATATATATATATATATATATATAATTAAGCATTTATATAACTACATGTATGTTTAATATTTATATGCGTAAACAAAATATATTGATACGTGTTTTTCGAAAGAAAGAACTTAAAAATTCCAAAACATATAATAGGGACTACTGATGCTACTTTTGTCCATGAGGTTGTCCTCAATATACAGGTTATTCACAATAATCTCACACATAAAGATATTAGCTATAAATACCATTCAATAACTACTAATTCATTAAATTTCATCTAAATTTATAATATTGTCACTTTTCACAAAAACAAAACAATTAAATTATATAATGTATCATTTATAAATATATTCACAATTTTTTTTGAGAAATATTTCTATCTCAACTTCACTAAGCGAAAATGATTTTGGTGGAAACAATTCATATCATTTTATATTGTCTTTATTTTACTTGGTGGAGTTCATAGGATATTAATGCTCATAAAAAAAGTAAAAATTAGTAAAAACAACATGTTATTTGTTTATTCTCATAAAGTTTAAATAAATATTTTCAAAAGTACTTTTTGATCAACTAAACAAATTTTATTCATATTTAGAAATTATAATTTCAAAATTCATACAATAATCATAATTCCAAAATATGAATTTTCTTTTATAAAAGAAATTTAAATCAAAATTTTAGGATTTATAATTTTTAGGTGTAACATCTCAATTTTAAACATGATATTACTACCTTCTACGAAAATAAATAAATAATTATAATATATAAATGATTTTTATCAATATAAAAAATAATATATAATTGTTTATTATGTAGCATAAAATAAACTCTTTCATGTTGATGTTTAATTATCGTATGGACTGACTTGTATACACAATCAACACATGAAAGAGTAATTTAATAATAATAATTAATTTTAAATTAAATCACAATTATGAATTATGTAAAATTCATCATTCTCACAATTTGACTACGTATCAACAAATATTTAATGCTTTTACAAAGGTTATGAATAAGTCATTAAAACATCACATTTCATTCTTCAACAGAATTACAATTCAAATTCTTTTAATGATCCTTATTAAGTATGTTTTAGTAAGAATTAACATTTGACTCATAAATCAAAGTTTGGGGACACATCAATCATAATTAAATATAGTTAAGGTAATTCTTTCCATGTGCTCAACAAAATTTTGTTAAAAATTCTTCATTAATTTATTATTAACAAATTTCGTTATTTAATATCACAATAAAAATTTTGGTCATACTATTATCTCAGGTTTGTTTTTTCTCATATAATTTAATTATTATATCTTCACTACATACGATACTTCGTTTAATATTTATTTAAATCTTAATTAATTTCATTTGATTATTATATATCAATAACCATGTGATCTTAATATGGGATCAGTCACAATTATTTTCTTATAAATTATTATCCTGTGATTTAAAATCAAATCATTCATATAGAATTTCACATATATCTTATTCTTAATAAATCATGTCACAATACAAATTATAAAGCATTCGTTAAATAATTTATCATATTACTTTTGTGATTATATTATACTTATACTATAACTCTTTTAATTAACTGATTCATTCTACTTAACGTATTATTTCATTCATTTTCTCATCACATACCAAACATCTCAAAAAAATTCAGAGTCTAAATCATAAATCCTAAATTCTAAACTTCTACTAAACTACACTGTTGACAACCACAATACTTGCTAACTACCTTTATCGCTCGCTCGTAGATATTTCATATATGTATATAGTTAACACATTACTAATATGTGAGTTTATCAGTACTAGCATAAATAAATTTTCAAATCCATTATTTGTGTATGAGTTTATCTTTACCATATGGATTACTTGTGTGTGATTGATACATTTTTTTCTAATACATTATCTTTATGTTTTGTGTGGGTTTGAAACCTTATAGTACAAATCAACATTTTTATCCCATAATAAAGCACCATAACTTCCATACTTAAAAATAACATATTAGAAAAGCAAGAATTTTGTAGGGAAATAAGAATTAGTGGAGAAATCAAAGTTTTTTCTTAATATTAATACTTTAAAAATTTCAAAAGTAGAAGGAAGTTGGTAAGAAAGACCAGAAGTTGGACCACAAAGAAGAAAAAGATCTGCATTTGTATAAATGTACTATCAACAACTCCAATAAAATTAAAATCACAAATACACCCTTAAAAAATGTATCACTCGTGATGCTATATAATTTTTAAGTCATCACCTAAATGAAATAACCTTCAATTTGTATTTTAAAACAATTAAATAGAAAAATATATTAATAACAAAAAATAAATATAATTACAATCGAATATAGTCTTATATTATATCGATTTAAACTTACAATTACATCGATTTCAACTTATTTTTTATCTTTTATTATTTTTTTTAAATATCCTTTTATATTGATAATATTTATAATCAATATAATATTAATATATTTTATATCAATTAAATAACCGATATAACAAGTTATAAACTTTATATATCACTCACATCAATATTAACTAGAAAACTAATATAAAAAATTTTCAAAAATCCATGAAAAATCTCTTCTTTTTATTAATACAAAATACTCATTATTCACTAATCTTAAACTTCCTAGTAAATCAGTAAAACAAGTTTTTGCTATATGATAAACTATTGTTCTTGATTATATAAAAAAAAAATCTATATTAAACATCTCGTTATGATAAATAAGAATAATATATTTCATATAATGATAAAATTTAATTAATGTGTGATCATATCAGTTCTATACCTTAATGTTTTTATTTTTAATTAATTTTTGTGGAAGCAAGGTTCTAGTCAAGGAGAAAGTCGTTTTGAGTCAGGAAAATGGAGTTATTCTTGGACACGAACACCATTTCTGAAAACATACACTTAAAAAATAAAAAATGAAAAGAGAAAGCAATTTATCAAATAAAAAAATAATTTCTATAAAAAATACACGTGATCTCAATTATTTTAGGCAATCTTTATTTTGTTCCTATAAATGCTTTGAAATTCTCTTTTCGCTTTCCTTCCAACCCAAACCCAGACATGATTGAAGGAAGAACAATACTATATATCAAGTGAAGTTAGAAGAATTTCACCCACTCATAATATTCATAATACCACATTCAATTACATCACATTTATTTAATCACTTTCAATCATTAGCTCAATTAGCAGATTTGATAAGCATGCCACTTCACATAAGTTCCCATTACAAATAACAATTCTATTATTCACTTTAATACGGCGAGTTTACTAATTAAATTTTCTTACGGGGTTAATTAGTGATAATACAAAGTTTATCAATTTGATTATTTTACTATCTAATCATCAAATACAGTCTAATATAAATAATATGAATTATATATGGATTGTGTCTTAAAATAAAGACTACCACCATTGAATCACTCATCACCATCAATATCATTGTCCTTGCAATTATATCAAACGGTCCACATAGTCACAGTCTCATGATAAGACTAACGTCGCACCTTAAGACCCGCAACCCTAATTGGAGGAACTAATTTAAGGGTTGTGACCCTAAGCGAATTAGGGAGAGAAGCCCTAGAAATATTTTTTTAAAAATATTTGAATATTTTTAGGGACAAGTATCTAAATAATGAATGAAACGTAATTTTCAGCACCGCTGATATTATTGAAGGATTTAAAGAGGTGAAATAGAAAGGGAAGGTTTTGTCACAGTCACAGGTTTGATATGACAGTGCAGGGCGGCAACAGATAGAAACGCCACTTTCTTTTATTTTCTTTTCCTTTTCTTCCTCAAACCCAAACTTCGCAGTCAAAGCTTCTTTATTATTTTAACAAATTCCTTTTCCTTTGTGGGCTCCTCAAAATTCTATTTCAGGCTTACAAGTTATCTTGCCGTTTATGGTTTCCCAGTTCAATTCGGATACTGCCAACCCAACACAATTGTTCTTATTCTTATTAGCCTTAACTAATTATTATATATTTTTTAATTAAATAATATAAAATCAAAGATATTAAATATGATAAAACGGAGGTATGATTTAATTATTTGTTTGATGTATATAATTTTGGTACATGCCATGAAGCACTCAAAATTAGTGAATTTCCTTTGATTTCTTAAAAGCAGGGATCATAAAAGCGAAAGGGAAACCTCTTTATGCAAATCCATACATGCAACTGTGCGCGACGTAGATTGCATTTCGTTATCAACTTATATGGTTTAGATCTTCATTTCATTCAGGAATTTAATTTGAACATACTCACAAGTTGGTAGATTATTGTTTTTCATCTTCAATTTCCAGAAAACAAAACTAATATTTTTTTTTTCAATTCTTCATATCCGAGGAGGATAACGAGTTTTAAAACCAGTTATTTGCTTAAGAAACTCTAATACTCACTCGAGTGAAAAGAAAATTAAACTTTTATTCAACGCGATCAAGGTCAAAGTTCTACAAACTGTTAAACTAGGTTAGTTCGGTTTAACCTCTCATAATTTAATTTTATTATATATCACATCATATATTTAATAAGGTAGTTTATACAAACATTTATCTAAATTTGATGTATAAATGTTTTTCAATTTTCGTTATTTGAAGTATTAATCTATATGATTAGATTATCATTGGAATCATATGATTAAATTATCATTGAAATCAATAAGATACAGTACGATCCCAGATATCAAATATATACATACACATGTCATATCACTTTAATAAGATATCTTCTAATAACATAATTAAATATATCACTTTTTTTTTTCACTTAAATATCAATTTTTATATTTTTATTCAAGCGAAAATAAAATTTAAACATTTTTTATATTGAACCCTAGGACATTCAATATAAATATTTATATTCGCAGACATCTACATTATATGTAAATATAAACATTTACTTTGAATGTTATAGAGTTTATGTAAAAAAATTGAAAAAATTACGAAAAATACCATCATGCATTTTTATGTAATACTTTTTAGAGTAAAAAAATATAACTTAATTGTCCATTAATACTAATATATTTTGAATTTATAATAAAATAACTAGTTTTGTGAGAGTCTTATGAATGCTTAAATCTTATAAGAATCAACGCACATTAATATTTCTTAATAATATTTTTAAATTAAGACGTGTTATGAATTTTAAGAATAAAAAGATTTAATATCAACAGTATACTTTAAAAACATCAATATTAATATTAGTATTTAATTATTATAAATATTTTTTAAATTATATAAAAACAAAACATAAATATAAATTATAAAAGTATGAATCTTATAACACTACTGTCATATGATGAAATCTATTTAAAAATGAATAAAACTTAATGAAAAAAAACTTATAAAGTCCTTTCATTATATATACTTTGATAATATTGTAACTATAAATTTAAGAGTCTAATCATTTTTAAGCTATCATTTTCACAACTCAATCTACTTAGCCATCAGAACAAATCAATTTTCTAATTTATTTAGACGGTTAGTAAGTTTTAAGTTAAAAATAAAAAAAAAAAAAAAAAAAAAAAAATAATTTTTTATATATATAAATATTATAAATAATAATTATATAATATTTTTTTATTATTTTTTTTTTTAATAAAAATAATTTTATTTTTAAATATTCAAAAAGTATTAGATAATATTTATTTTATTTTGATGTAAATAGTAATAATTAAAAAAAATATCGTAATTAGTAACTAAAAAAATTCCTATACAATAAAAATAAAATTTT
>Ga0099824_1001368_pt1 | contig 34008 bp, 35 predicted proteins | sample SiratrowhiteBW_FD_76837 | JGI IMG/M metagenome (GOLD analysis project Ga0099824, IMG submission 76837) | Root nodule microbial communities of legume samples collected from California, USA - Siratro white BW | ecosystem: Host-associated > Plants > Roots > Nodule | place: USA: California... | reverse complement strand
TGTATATATATATAAAAAAAAAAAAAAAAAATATATAAAAAAAAAAAAATATATGTGTATTTTATATATATATATATATATATATATATATATATATATATATATATATATATATAAGAGAGATGACAGTACTAAGAGAATCAATTAGTTTAAGATTGTAAGGTTTTTCTCAAAGTGTGTATTTGTTGCATATAAGACGAAATAGGAGTCAAGATTCTCAAGCAATTGATTTGCAACAACTTGGGTGGAATTAAAATGTAATAGAAATATCAAATAAAATCGACAAATTGAATCTTTGTTTTAATTGATTGATTATATTAGCAAATCATAAAGGAAAATAGAATTTGATAGAATGAATTGATTAATTTTTAATCAACATATTAAAACAAAATAAAATGCAATTTTTCGAAATGATCTAGTTAAATTAATTGATGAATTCAATTGGATGTTTTTTTTCATTCCTTCTTTTGAATTAACAAGATATAATGTCTTTTAAGTAAATTCAGTTGATCATATCATGATTCAATCTATTAAACTAGAGAGAAATTGAGTTATTGAGACAAGATGAAGAGATTTAACTTCTTGTATTTGTATATCAACTAATTTATTAGATGATTAAGATATCTTAGAGTCAAGTTTAATAAAATGATTAAAACATATCATAACCTAAATTTATTACATTAACTTGAAGAGTAATATATCAAGATACATTTGACTCATCAAAAATACATAATTCTTTTATCAAGTAATAAAATCTAACTTGTTTGAAAAATTTGGTAAAAGTACCTGTTAGTTATTCGTAACCAAAATTCAATTACACAATCACTTTTTTTAGATGGTTTCTAATAAAATTATATCTTATCTCTGTATGTTTTGTTCTAAAGTGTATATTTAGATTTTTGGTGAGATTAAGTATCACATTTCATATGAATGTGGTTTAATTTCAACCACAACCTCAAAGTTGTTGTTTTTAATGACTGTGTACAACAATTTCAACCTTTAATATATTTAGTTTTAACTGTGGATTTTATTGATTATTCAAACTTAAATAAAGGTTAGTGGTGTGACCTAGAGAAGTGAGTGTAACTAAATTTTCATAAGAATAAAGAGGGACATGTGATTTAGTGTTGCAGGTTGCATTAATGATATGTGAAGTCACAATTAAAACATAACACTTGAAGATACCTACTTTTAAGTATAAAGAGTTACAATCTAATTATAAATTATAACTTTTAGTCTAATGATAAGTTTCTAATCCAACACTTAAGACTTGGGACTTATATTGGAGAAACATAGTCATCTTTTTTTTTCTACAAGTGGCACATCATTCTTATTTATTTCGTAATTAATATGTACATATCTTGTTTAATTCTTATTCTTATTTAATTCTTATTCTTATTTAAGTTTCTATATTTGTGTTATTCTTCTTTCACTCTCAAATTATGACTAGAATCATTGATCATAAGTTGATTATGAAAGCATTTCACCATAGTAAGACATAAGGAGATTCAACTCTTGTTAATTCATGTTTATATGTCTGTATTTTTTTTATTCTTATATTCATTCTATCACATCTTCATCATCTTCTAATCTTCCCATGTTTTGATTTCTTTAGTTATTTAGAAGCATATGGTTGAGTCTTGAACCAAGAAAATGAATTTGACATCAACTTTTGTTTATAAGATTTGATCCATAAGTTTCTTTTTATATTTGTCTTTTTTTTTTGTCCTTCAATATCTAGTTTTTCATTTTCATGATTCACTTTCTTGATGATTATATGAATTGTTCAAAAATGAATTTCTTACCGCTTTGGAATTCATTGTTCTTATATTTATATCATTCAATTGATTATATCTAATTCTTGAATCATTCTAAGATAACTTATGGAAAAAGATAATGTTTGTTTGACTTATCTTGCCATAAATCAAAAAACATTATCCTAAATTCTAAATCCATTTATGGGTATATACTTATGTTTCCATAATATCTATAATCTTGACTTTCTAGTAAGGTTCTGTTGCTTGTAAAACATTTTCCAGTCATTGAATGGTTACACAAAAACAACTTAATAATTAGTGCACAACAAATTAGTATCACATTTTGAGGTCAGCTCGAGACTATGGAAATAAAAAAGAAAAAAAGAAAAGAAAAGGAAACTACATAAAGAAGGATTCACTCATCAGAATGTGTCATGCAATCCTAACTTCATATACAGAATTGCAAATATTATAATTGTATTAAACTCCAACTTAATAAGATGACTTTAATTACTATGCAACCTAGAGACAAGTAAACCAACTACCTATATCAATTGATAAAACAAAATAGAAAAAAATGCTATAAGAAACTATCTCTCTCCCTCATTTGCTTAGCTGCATTCACGCAAGTAGCTCTTTAACTTACATTTCATTATCCTTCGTTTCCGCAACACCATAACTCAAAACACTTTCGAGGCCTTTATTTCTCCGTGAAAAAAATCCGACCGTAGCCCTAAAGAATAACACTTCACAACTTTCTTTATTCCTCAATTGATATTGCCCACGACCTGCTTTCCTTTAAGAACAAACAAAATAACCGGAATGGAACAGCAAAACGTAGCACACATCATTGGCGCACAGTCCGAACCAAAGTCCAAAATCAATATCTGTGAGTTACTACTATTATCAGGATTGCACAGCGAGCCTTTGCAGATGTTCAAAGAAAACTTGAAGGCTCACGTCGTCAGTGAAGATTACGTCTGAACCAGCAGCCATTTCATGTGCATTATTGTATGTTGCTGACGGATTCAGCTTTGCTAATAGAAATCTAGCCTGTTCAACATCAATGAAACCCACTAAGGTTCCCATCAAGAAAGTCTAAGCCTACCAAGCAAAATGGATTAATGAAACAAGTTTCTCCTAATATATTGTGAAAGTGGTAAACATCAGCAACACTCGGTACAAAAGGAATTTCAGGATAAGGAAACAACATAATGCATGCACTTACTTGGGAACCATGTTGATCACACACTACCAATCTTGGGACAGGGAAACGTTCTCTAATTATGATTTGGGCATCATCTTGGGGAGCTTGTAATAGTTGTGCAAACGCCTGCAACGTATTAAAGCTATTAGCAAAGCCAGAACATGAACCAGTGACAAATAAAACACATGACTTCAATCACAAAAAAGGCTACGAATAAAATAATTTCCATCATAAACTGGCAGAGAGCTATAATGCGCCCAATACAAGACTATACAAAAATGTTTAATAGTCAATCATTTTGAGAGCAGAATTCAAATGTGACAGTAACTTGTTTGGCAGGACATCAATGAGAAGTGTACATGCCTGGTGTTCTGGCTGGTTATGGTATCCCATGTTTCGCCATTGAGCTATTGTCATTCCATGAAAGATAACCACACTAAAATATGAATCAAGCAACAAAATTCGGTCCGCAGAAATGGAAGCCACATCTAACAGTGCTGGTGCAGGCAATGAATTGAATGAATATGATATTAGAGATGGCTGAATCATGACGACGGCATTACTTATATTTTCCCTATTTAACAACATGCGGAAGTATGCAGTCTCATCTGGACTGTTATTAAAAACCTGCCAATAAATTTCAACACCCAAACTCCGCAAATTTAAAATTAGTTTGCAAAGCAATAGTAATACATAAAGAAAATTACAAGAAATGGCACCTGTACAAACTGTGATCTTCGCAGATTGAACATAAATTGGGGGAACAAGGAAAATGATGGATTTAATGTAAAAGATGACGGGTCATCCTTACGGTAGTCACCAAATTTAGAGCACAGGCGTATGAGTAATCGGTCCAACCATCGTGTGGCATCAAATGCTTCCTGATTGAACACACGACACTATCTAAGTCTGAAAGTTCATGTAAAAAAATTTTCCACAACTATAACTGTAATTTACAGCATGTTATTTATTAGCATAAAAGTATCAAATTGAAATAAGCTGCCTCTGAACAAAAGGGAAAATCTACGGCCATATCTGAATAAGATGGGAAACAAGTTCAAAGTTAAATCATAGAAGTCATTTTACTAAACTATTAAATAAGTCCAAACAAAGAAATTAAAACTAAATCTGAGATGACCTAAGAAAATATGAATTGCCAATCCATCAGTTCTTGTCACATGAATATAAGATTAGAGAGAAATCCTTCACCACATTTTACATTCCTATGACACCCAAAACTCCACTTTGAACAAAATAGAACTTACGATAAATTGATCACGTATTTGCAAAAGTTGAAAAATATAACTAAGAAATACCAGATTAAACAAGTGAAAAGTTCATCAAAGCTGCCACTTCCGAAGACATCAATAATCACCCATTTGGACGAAGAAAAAATTTATAGCCACTTCGAATAAATCCCACAATGGTAAATATATTTACGAAATAGTGGAAAATAAGAAAAAAACTTGAGATATACCTCTGTCTCCATTTTTATAGACGCAAGTCTGGCCATTACTACTGCAGCAGTTTCTTGGTCAAATCCTTGGACCAATTCCTGAAGATAAAATATATTATCTTTTTGAGTAAAGGCCTTCTTAAATAATAAAAATGCACTATTGGAGACAAAAAAAAATCCACATGCCAACAATGTCGAAAAGCATAACCCTAAACTACTACCTTCTTCAAAGTTACTACTTTAGTTATCAATTTTTGGATTATCCTTCCTTTTTTTGTAGTGGGCTCTAAACTAGGATAAAGCACAAAATTCTGTGCTAAAGGATACCTACCAAAGCCCACAGATTGGAGTATTTTTAACTTGGCTACTGTACATCTATTATCTGTTGATCAATAGGTAACTTGAATTCATTCTTCTTGAATGAAATTAATTTAATTATTAAACCTGGCATAGATTAGAATGCATGTCCACATCATCTACTCCTTAATCCATAACCAAACAGTTGTAGAGAAATGTTTTTCTCACCTTCAACTGTAAAATATAATTCCAAAAATGTCAACCGAAAAAATAACCCCTATTAAAGACTGTAAAAACACTTTGGTTGGCAATCGACCAAAAAATAGTCCAATCTATGTTAGCCGAGAAAATATTGTCGATCCAGAAATAATCAACCAACATTGGCCAAAAGATCATGTTGGCCAAAAAACAAGACGACTCTGACTGACATCAACTGAAAAAATTATGTTTGACATCAGCCGAAAGACATCACTCATGTTGACCAGGAAAACCCGTGACTAACCTCAACTTGAAAGTAACATTGGCCAACAATGATGGTAAAATAACATTGATGATGTTGGTCTAAAAATAATCACAAGTCCAAAGGAAAACTTTGCCGACATCAATCCAAAATAACATCAAACTGACACTGCCCTAACCTCGAACAAGCCAACAGTGTCTCAAAATTAGGGAGAAAGTACAAAGAGAAGAGACGTGAATTTAAAGTATGAAGAATTTCAAATTCTTACTTTTTAGGTGAAATTTAAAATTATCTAATTTTAAGTACTCAAATTACTCCTATATAATTGTAGAATTTCAATTTCTTTTGAAATTCCTAACTAAAACTAAATATTTTGTTATAAATCATTTCAAATTCTCTTCAAAAATGAATTACTCTGTTAAAATTTTCCATTTAGCCACAAAATGGAAAAACAAAAACTGAAACTACCTCAGAGCTAACAGCAACATCTACCCATCTTCTAGTTACTGTGGTGACCCGAAGCACTGATTGACCATTTGGAGTCTGGTAACTGCAATAAGAACATGACCAATTTATTTAGTGATCAGTAAGAAAGGGGAAATACACACAACATATTAAAAACAAGTTTCTATTCATGAAAGTTCTCAAACATAACCTTGTAAGGAATTGCAAGTACAACTGTGGGTTAGCAGCAGCTGGAGTGTTTGAACGGTCACTTGACGCAAGATCAAACAGCACAGTCAAGCATGTACTCTTGTCAAGGCCACACAGTTTCCAAGCTGTTGTGTTTCCCTCTCCTATGACACTATCAGCAACAGAAGGCCCTTTCTGCAGTATGTGATAGATTGTGATCACCAAACTCCAAATATACATTTATTTCAGTTTTATTTTTGATGACCCCACATAAATCCCAACTTTAGAGTCACTACACAACAGGAAATTAAGGTTTGAAACATAAACATGATCCAAATCCAACCTTTTCCAGTGATGTGCAAGGTCCAATTATACCCTGAACTTTGATTTCCTTGGAGCAATTAATCTCAAGTGTTCCACTGTTAAATAAATAAAGTAGGCAGTGAGCATGCTTGCCAGAGAAAAAGAGGGGACAGAAAAGAAATTAAACCAAGTAGAAAAGGCTTTTATCAGACATGATAAAAACTGAAAGATCAAGTCAATAATCATACATATGGATACACAAAATAATAGATAAGGAGAAGGAGAAATTAGTTAAGATAATAACAATTTTAATGGGTTAGTTAGTTAGTTAGTTAGTTAGTTAGAGGGGTAGTTAGATATAAAAGGGGGAGAAGGATAGGGGAAAAAAGGTGATTTTTGTGATTGTAAATTCAGCATTGACTCTTTGTGAAAGGAGAAATCCTTTGTGAAGGGGAAACCCTTGGAAAAGAGATTGATCTCCTATTTCTTTTTTTTTTTTTATTCTATTCAATAAAAGTCTTTCTTATCTTTTTCTTTTCAATTCTTGATTCGTACGGAAAAACTCTTAAATATATGATAAGGAAGCTTTAAATTTCAGGCAATAGAATGACATCAAAACTAGAAAACCCGAAGTCTATCAAGACCTAAATTTACATCAAATTGATTAAAACATTTCCAAATGTGCAACTTAAACCCCAGATCCCCCACACATGGATTATTAGACAAGGCTAAATATTTATTCAGGGAGGGATCGATGGCCCTGTTTTAGTAAAATATATAATAAGCTGACTCTTTTACTTGCCCACACCCTCCTTTTCCCTTTCATGAGTCCATATTTTACAAGACATCTATAGAAAATTCGTTGTTCTCTCCTTAGTACAGCTCGTAAGAGAAACACCAAACTAAGCCATATAATTAAGGGATTTCAACACGTTCCACTACGACAACACATGTTGGAACAATGTTACAAGTTTCAAATAAAACAATAAATAACCCCTTGACCAGTAGGTACTAAAACACCAGGTAGATACAGATTTTATGCTAAAGAATCAAGAACTAAAAGCATAGCAATTCAACATATCCCAACAGAAAATTTCAGGCATCAACTGTGAGTCATACTGAAATGGTGATAGAGGGGAGTAATAAGTTATACAAGATTAAAGTGAAATAGAATATAGACAAGCCAAAATAAATAACTTCCTTGGGGTGAATTGAATTTAAAATTAAAGTATACAACAAAATATTGAAAGACCCACTTGAAACAAAGAGCAAGAGATTGCTCCCCATCCTCGAAAATGCGCTTAAAAGAGTCCTTGAAGACTGAATGACCAAAACTTTCGGACAGTACAACAAGGCCACCAGTTTTTTCAACTGCAACTTTGATTTCTGCTACTCCAACCTATAAATTCAAATTTCAAAACATTAATGTCTACCAAACAGAAGAGGATGAAAATGAGCACAGCACAGTCTGTTCTTAATTGTCAAAGTTGCAACATAGTCTGATAACAATATCAACTGTATTCTAAAGATCCTCCTCACAGCATAAATAAGAACTTCATTATATATCCGCAAGAAAGCTCCCAGGTAAGTATTAAGATAGTAATAGCTTGGACTTATAACTGAAAGCAGGAGAAATAAAATGACACTCATAAGGATATTAGCATGACATTACTAACAACATATCAACAAGAAAAATAGGCAGCGAAATGTATCAGAAAATTTGCAAGCTAGCACATACCTGATCAAGGGCTGATGCAAAAAGATCCAAAACGTGACCCTGGCTAACCAGCTGTTTAGCAAGACCCTCATAAAACTTGACTGCTTTCTTGAAGTATGGTGCCGCATCCTTATCAAGATCTTTATGAGAACGCACAGGATCAGATAGATCTTTTGACACAATCTGCAGAGAAAGTTTAAAATCAATATCTACAGCATCAAAAATACCACACGGCAAGTCCTTCACAAAAGTAAATTTTGATGAAAATCCCTCCAAATCTTTCCCCGAAACATCAAGCCCTTCACCCCCATTTGTAACAAAATCTATCATCACCAATGACCAAAGCCCAAAGCAGAATCGAGAAGAACATAAATTCATTTACCGAACCAGGTCCTTCAGTGCAGGGACCCCCAACCAAAGCAATTATCCTAGCCCCAGTCCCAGGATTACAAGCAGCAAGCAGCCCCGTTGCGACGCTCAACGCCACGCCGGTACACCGTGCAGGACGCTTCCCCGGCGAAACCGGCCATTGGTCAGTTTGCAATTCATCCAACACCTGAAGAATAACCCATTAGTCAACAACAATCAAAACCGAGAGTCCTCAGTTACTATCATTGTCATTACTACATTGACACATTGCAATTTGCAAGCATTCTCACGAAACGCACCGAATTGAGAGTGTATTCACAATCAGAAGCAGGCAGCAAGAACCTGGTGACAGCAGCAGAAGGTGGCTGAGCCTGCGTCATCATCCCCCCCTTGGGATAGGCCCTCCTGGCGACGGCGAGACCCAACTGTTCCAAAACCTGATCTTTGGAAATGTCCTTGCTCCCACGGAACACGTAAACCTTGGAAATGTCGGAGAAGCCCAGCTCATGCACCTGGACCTGCGTGCCAAATGTCACGAAGCCAACGAGCGCGTTGTCGGGAAGAAGCCCCAGGGCCTGGCGGAGCGCGGATTTGAGCAAGTCGAGCTCTTCGGCAATGACGCAGGTGTCGAGGAGGAAGAGGAAGACAGGGGGGTGGGAGAGGTTAGGGTTGATGTTGTTGTTGAGTTGGTATTGGATAGTGGTGTATTGGGGATAGAGTTCGGCAGGGAGGTTGGTTTCGGAGATTTGGGCGTAGTGAGGGGGAAAGTGGTTGCGGTTGTAGCAGAAGGGGCAGATCCAGATCTTGGCGGCGAAGTCGACGCGCGAGAAGGGGTTGAGGATGGAGGAGCAGGTCTTGCAGCGGAGAGGCGCGTAGGGGAGCGTGGGGGGAATGTCGGGGTGGGGGCGGAGGAGGGCGATGGTTGCAGCGAGGGGGATGACGCACTTGCTCGCCTCCACCTTGGTGCGCGGCCACAGGTTCCACGTCATTCGCACACCGTCAACGCCTTCGGGATCCGTGTGAGCCATCTCTGACATTGAATTCGGTCGGATCAACCAGTGCCCGACTCCGAGTAAAGATTGAGGAAGCGTTGATTTCTGTCTCTCTCGTGCCACCAAGGGGACCACCGTTACTCAGGTAAACGTAAAAAAGAAAGTTCAACCTCCACCTGCCTACGTTTCTTCTCCTTCTAATTTTTTAATATCATTGTTATTTTATTATTATATATCTCATTCTTTAGTCATTTATAAGTGTTTTTAGTTTATTTATCGGTCACCTACTCTTTCGGTTCATTATTTTTAATCAATTTTATTTTACATTTTTATTTTATAACTTCAATTACTCATTTAATATTTAAATAAATTATTTTTATGGATTTAGTATGGATGAGTTGAGACTTATTTTTATGTACGTCTCTCTTATTCTCAAATCTAAAATTCTCATAATAATGATGTGTCTTTTATTATTCGTCTTTAGTGTTAAACACTCTCGTAGTGGTGTCTTTTTTTTTTTGTTTCTTTGTATCAACCTTAACATTATCGTCTTAGTCCTTTGTCTTCTTCATTCGTCTTTGTTGTTCACCTTCATTACATTTCAAATACAGAAAAAACACAATAATTGAGGTTAACCGTGTTTTAAAACTTTTTCCAATTTTTTGCAAGTATTGTCTGAAATTATGTTATTAGATGATAAGTTTGGTTAAGATCATACGATCAAATGAAAGTTTTTCACAAACTTAGTTATAGTAAAATAACATGTAAGAAAGATAAAGAAAAAAGTTTGCACTATATTTTTTTAATGGTCCACCTAATCAAATAGACTACGTCTAGTTTCTGACCAACTAGTAGGTTCTACTAGGCAAACTACAACTACAAAATACACACTAGTATTCTTTTGACTTGCAGCAACTTTTGGCTAACCCTATTCAAGTATTCTTTTCTTAAGCTCCTTATCACTAAACCAAGTGTTTATTCATAAGTCACTCTTAGCTTAATCTAAGTATTCTTTCAACAAGTCATTCATAACTTAAAACGAGTATTCTTTGAATAAAAAGTTACTACTAAGATAAAAATAATTTTGTGATAAAAAAATATCATAATTTTTGTTCACTATAAAGTGTAATGCCTTTGAATGTATATCATGGTTTAGGCATTCTCTACTGGTTTTTATGAATGAACGCAGACAATGTTCTTACAAAGCTTTCAAGCCTAGATAAAAATGACAGAATTTCAACACTTGCAAAAACAATGGTTATTCTTCTTGTTTTTCTCTTTGAAGCATATCTTTATATAAGCTTCAATAAAGTAGTTGTTGCATTTCAATTTTCTGTCGTTGACTAGCTTTGAACTCACTTGATTGTCTTTTTCTTCCTTCTCTATTCTCTCGCAAGCTCTAACGTTGAGAAACATTTAATGCATTCCATGCAACATTAATTTCTCCTCTCTTCTTTGCACAACCTCTTTAATAATTGGTAGTACTTGTCTTTTTTGGTAGTAGAACCTTTTACACCAAACAATGAAAAAAAAGCACATTGTACAAAACAGATGATTCAAAAAATGAAGTATTGGCATACGTTATAATGGCATACACCTAACCACCTTAGTCACAAAATAAAGTCATAGAGTTAGAGTCTTTATTATAAGTTTACTATGAGTTTAGGCCTATGTGAGTCTGTTTGGACCTCCATGAAGCATCAAGGAAAAAATGACCTCTACTTGTAAATTTTGTATAATGTACTTTAAGATTTTATTTTGGACCAAGTAGTATAAGATTTTGGGCCTTATTGGGGCCATGAATATACTAGGGTTAAAATAACAATGACTTCTTCCTGCACCTTTATAGTTTCTTGGGGCACCTCCATACTTTTAAAAATTTCCCGAACTACCCCGTTTGAAAAGACCATTGTGCCCCAATACATATTTGTTAAACCATTGGAACAGTGAGAGATAAAGGTGCGTGAGGAAGGTGAAGGTGTTGTTATTGGTGATCGTAGCGACAAGGTGTTGTGGTGGTAGCAGCTTTGTGTGGTTGGCAGTGACAACAAATGTAGGATCGTTTGAGGTAAGTTGGGTGGGGTGGATTGTAATTGTTTTTCGAAATGTAGGATCCGAAAATTTCCTAGAATAGGCTCTCTAGAAACGTTTTTTTTATTTAAATTCAAGCTTCTGGAACAGGCTAATTCGGAAGCTATTTTTGATGCTTTGGAACAAGCCATTTCAGAAGTGATTTTGAAAAACACAAGTAGCTTCTGGAACAGCCTGTTCCTAAACATGGAAATTGGCATGTTCCAAAAGTATAAGTATTAGTTCCGGAATAGGCCATTTCGGAAGCCATTTTCACGTTTCGGAACAGGCTATTCCGGAAGCTTTTTGTGTTTTTGAAAATGACTTTTGAAATGGCTTGTTTCAGAAGCATAAAATCACTTTCTGGAACAGGCCATTTTGAAAGTCATTTTATGCTTTCGAAACAGGCCATTCCAGAAGTCATTTTCAAGAAACAAATTCTACATTTTGTTTTTTTCAACATTTGAATTAGTCATTACATACTAGGAAATGTAGGTTATTATTGCAGTTGAGGATGGAGGAACATGTTTGCACAAGAATATCCGATGAAGTTGATAAAAATTTGGACATAGAACAACTAGAATTAGTTAACTTTGATAGTGGTGATTTGGCTAATCATTTCACAACAGATGAGGTAAATTTATTTCATGGTGTAATTTGTGTAAGAATTTAGATATCTCATATGATGACATGTAATGTATTTTGTTGTAGGTATTTCCAACACGAGATGCTTTACTAGAATGGGTTCGTGGAGTTGCATTTCGGCTTGGGTTTGTAATTGTGATACTTAGATCAGACAAAGCAAATAAACAACAAGAAAGAAAAACATTTGTGTTATTAGGTTGTGAACGGAGTGATCAATACAAGAAATACAAGCAAGTAATAGATGTCAGTGTTATTGGTCCAAGGAAGTGCGGTTGTCTTTCAATTGAGGGGCAAACCAATTTCTAGTGGAGATGGTTGTGTGTTGAAGGTCATATGTAGTTTATACTCTCATGCATTATTGAGACATTAGTAGGTCACCCTTATGCAGGAAGATTAAAAAGTGATGAACATGTGTTACTTGTGGACATGACGAAGAGTCAAGTTATGCCAACAAACATCCTGCTAACCTTGAAGGAGAACAATGTGGATAACGTGACCACAATTAAGCAGTTGTACAATGTTAGATATACTTATAAGAGATCAACTAGAGGACCAAGAACAAAAATGCAACAACTTATGATGTTGCTTGAGCATGACTAATACATTCATTGGAGTAAGTGTCATATGTCTTCTAAGGTTGTGGGTGGTATGTTTTGAACACACGTCGATTCAGTGAAATTGTTGAATGCATTTCACATTGTTTTGTTAATGGATAACACTTACAGAATAAATAAATATAGGTTGTTGTTGCTTGAGATAGTTTGTGTTACTTCTACTAGATTGACTTTCTTGGTTGCCTTTATGTTGTTATCTAATGAACGTGAAAACAACTTTACTTGGGCATTGGAAAAAGTAAAAGGGTTGTTTCTAACTAGTGATGTACACCCTCAAGTGATTGTTATGCAATTAGCATTATTTTTCCAAAAGCTGCTAACTTGTTATGCTGGTTCCACATCAATAAAAATGTCAAAGCAAAATGTAAAATGTCATTGATTGTACAAATGTTGATTCATTTGAGGGTTGTCTTAAACATTTTGAAAGTGTTTGTCCCCCATGGCCTTTATTTATTGAATATGTAAATAAGACATGATTGATTCCACACAAGGAAAAATTCTTGAAGGCATGGATAGACAAATTCATGCATTTAGGGAATCTCACTTCAAACAGGTATGATGTTTTTTTGTTAAGTATTGGTCTAATTGTATTGGTATGGACTTTCTAACTTTTATTTAGGTTTTGTAGGGTTGAACAAGCTCATTGAAACCTGAAGCGAATATTGCAAAATAGTATGGGAGATTTGTGTACATGTTAGGATGTCGTGAGCAATGTCATTATACTCCAACATAACGAAATCAAGGCATCATTTGAGATGAGTCTGCATGTTGTTGGTCACACTTTCAATGTGACTTTGTATAAACGTCTGGTGGGATTTGTGTCCAAATATGCATTAATGAACATTGTTGAAGAATTTGATTGAGTGAAACATATTGGGTTTGATAGTGATCATTGTGGATGTGTTTTGAGGCGAACTTCCAGTTTTCCATGTACATGCGAGTTGGTGGGTGTCATGCCTCTTACTGAAGTTCATGTAATGTGGACAAGACTCAGTTTCTCTAATATGTCATGTAGTGAATCATCCTCAAAATTATCTATTCAGCAAGAATTTGATGTTATATTAAATTGTTTCAAACAAGTTGATATAGTCGGCAAGGTGACAATTAAGAGTAAGTTAAGTGAAATTGCATATCCTGATATGACATCTATGTGTTCTCCAGTTGATATAGTCAAAACTAAAGGGTCACATAAGTGTAAAACAAATCGATTAGCACAGTCAACCAAGCGTGACCCATCATATTTGAGCATGTTGACAAGATTCATTCCATGCATGATAATAATTCTTCATTGAAGGCACAAATAGATATGCATCCACCAAAGTCTCATGTTAAGAGTAATGTGATCCCGATGCTGGATCAACTTCATCCTTCTTGTCACCCATACATAATGGGTGTGACTGATGTAAAGGTTGGTGGTCATTGTGGATATCGAGCTATTGTTGCATTATTGGGAATGGATGAGGAGTCATGACCCTTTGTCAGAATGGATTTGTTTAAAGAAATATCTCAATAACGTGATGAATATGCTACAATACTAGGTGGGAATGAACAAATAGAAGTGCTAAAATGGTCGTTATTGGTTGATGACATTGCTATGGTAAGCTTCTTTGCAATTGAAAATATTATTTTTTTGAATCTTGCTTTGTTATGAAATAATTATTTTTGTATTATTCAGGTTAGTACAAATAAATGGATGACTATTCCAGATATGAGATACATAATAGCATTTAGATATAATGTTCTTTTGGTATGCCTATCATTGAAGCAAAATGTGACAATATTTCCATTCAGAACAAAACCTCCTACTGATGCCAGTTCATATCGAATAATATGTATAGGTCATGTTTATGGTTCCCACTTTGTTTAGGTAAGAATTTCTTTGAATTCATTTAAATTATTATTATAATGCAGTTGATAATGTCCTAAATAAGCCAAAATTTTGTGCAAGTGAAATTGAGGGATGACTATCCATTACCAATTATTGACATTCTGTGGTCTACATATGCCTACTTTGTGGCAAAATTATGGTCACAATGTTTATGTTAGTAGAATGTAAACATTTTCACAACTTACAAGTGTTGATCCAACATATGTTAATCTTGGGGACAATTGATGTACTTTTACTATTTGTGTGTTGTTCATGAATTGTAATGTACTTTTATTAATCAACCATACAATATATAATGCAAACATTCGACATCAGTAAATTAAAGACTACTATGGATATATCAAATAAGTCACTATTACATTAAAAGTTCAATAAGTCAAAAAGTACATAACAAATATAATGTCATATAATGTCTAAGAACTACAAGTTGGGCTCCTCCCACAAACTGAACGACTACAACTAGTGTATACCACCCCCTCATCAGTAACTCCACAAGCTAATGCCAGGGCCGCTTAAGTTTCATCAAAGGCAGGAGTGCCTTCAAAAACATGGCCACAATTAATCATCCTCTGTAAAATGATGGCAATGCGCCTAAATATACCCTGCAAAAATAACAAATAAAAAATGAATAGTATTAACATATTTAATAATTATGAAAAATGAATAGTATTAAATATCTTAGCAGACAAACATGCTACTACTATGATGATGATGATGATGTAAGGTATGGAGTGCATTGACCTTGGAAAGCAAATTCTCTTTCTTTTTAATTTTTTTGTACATATTTCATTTTTTTACTATTTGATTGTTTTTACAATGGTGTTTGACCTGAAGGGGATTCTAAGTAAGTAAATAACAATAAGGTTGTTGTCCTTGAGCACATTGCATGTTTAAGGACAAATCCTTCTCAAGAGGGAGAGAATGATGGCATATGCCCTAACTACCTTAGTCACAAAATAAAGATGTCAAAAAGTTAGAGTATTGATCACAAGCTTACCGTGATTTTGTTTGGACCTCCAATCAGTCTTTTGGGTCCAAGTTCAATCTTAAAGAGATCACTTTAGTTTAAGAATTTATTTTGAACATTGTTTTAGGCCAAATAGTATAGGATTTTGAGCATTGTATTTGAGCCATGAATAAACTAGAGTTGGAATAACATAGTACATTGCATCCAGGGTTACAATTGGACTTCTTTAAGCCCAATGCAATTGTATGATGTCCAAAAGAGAAGCTTGGACGACAAGCGAGGTTTAGGACATCCAAATATGAAGCTTGTGTGACAAGTTAGGGTATAACGTGTACATGAGTCATGGTAGACGTGTCATATACACATGAAAAGTGTGATTGACACATGAAAGCCTCTTATTTGAGAGAATTTTGAAACTTTGGACACAACTTAGAGTTAGGGTTGGGGTTTCAAGCCTCTTCTACAAGCTTGGATGTCCAAAAACACTATAAATAAAAATACTTGATCTTAAAACTTCTAACTTGAATGAATAATGAATTGTTGTTAATTTAATACTTTCACTTTTTCATTAATTTTCTTCAGAAGTAATCTCCTTTATAGACTTCTTCCTAGATTTCTTCTAATTATTTTGGTCTAACCTTCCCCTAATCCTTGTTTATCTAATATTTCACAGCCTACGACTTTCAACTTCAATTTTGACTTCTACCACTTTCATCCATCTTCAGTGAAGAAAACTAAACCAATGATAAAGAAAAACAACAACAATAAATGCCTTGACGTTGTTTGGAAGATAAGGGGAAGAACTTGACGTGTTTGAAATGGGATCTCGATACTAAAACATCCCAAGTTAGAAAAGAAATCCATATCTCCCATTAAATTCTATTGAAAGCCATGAATTTCAGCTTGGAATCAATTAAGTAGCCTTGATAAACCGTGAATCGAAAATCTTGAGAAAGGAGCAAATTTTTTTTGGCATTATTTCGAAAAGTCCACGTATCATTATACTGCATAAAAGTAGTCTTAAAAATCGTAACAATTATAATCATGATTATAATGAAGTTTGATTTAAAGAATACGTGGGAAACTACGTTTAATGTTTTGTTCGAAAAAAATTGGAGAGAAATAAAAATTTCTTAATACCGTCTTTTTTGAGAAAGATTCTTGATGTATACCTATGTACTCTTAAGAATCATTCTCTTTGGTAAAATGTATTTTAGACCAAATTAAATGTGTAATACTACTATATACATCTCAAAAAAAAAAAAAAAAAAAAAATAAAAAAAAAAAAAAAAAAAAAAAAAAGGTTTAAACTCAAGGACAAGAAAATTCAAGAAGCCAACTTCCCTCGAGAGACATCTTGAGAAAGTCTTGAGTGGAGAAAAATTTAAAGAAAAATCGAGAAAGTTATTCTTGAGAAAAGAATAAAGAAATAATGATAAAAATATCATTGATTAACAAAAAAAAAGTAGCACATGTTGATAATGATATTATAATTAAAAGAAGAACGCAACACAGATTGGAGAAAAATAGAGAAGTTATAGAAGTTTTAAAATGTTAATTGTCATCTTGATATTATAATAAAACATCATATAAAGTAATTTATAAAACATTCAATAAAACACCAAATTCAAAAAGTGTAAAGTAGAACACTCAATTCAGTGATTATAAAGTAGAATATATTGTCTTGCAATATATTTCTTTTTAACTTTTTATTATTTATTTATTTATTAATTTTCATTAAAATTTTACATTCATTATTAGTTGTTTGTTTCAATATTATCAATTATGTTATATGAAGTGATTCTCATTAAAGTTCTTTTTACAGATTATGTAAAGTAAAAAAATTATCACAAGTATATTTAGTTAGATAGAAATCAAATTATTGATATAAATATAGAAACTATTTATTTAAAATTAAACATTTAAATCATTTCAGAAATATTTATTTGATAATAAGTAAAAATTATTAATACAATATAATAATTATTTTTAATCTAACTATTTAAATTGTGTCAAAAGTATTTGTTTAATAATAAGCAAAAACTGAAAAATATTAAACTGCTAACAATGAAAATATACTTATAATTTACACGTATAATAATGAAAGAGGACAAATCTTTATATGATATTGTTTTGGAAATCGAAAATTTCCAATACTACATAGCATTTTTATTTCACAAGCTTTATTTACTAGTCCTGAGACCGCCTCAGATTGTTGATGGAGTAGCCTATGGGGAAGGAGTAAAGTTTAGAAGCTGTGTGGATCGAAGCCATGGCTTGACCACCACAACGGAATCGAATGTTCTAGAACGTCCTCCGCCACTCTGCATGGCTGATATCTTCAGATAGTACTTGGTCCCAGACACCACTTGCTGCTGCGCCTCCACCACCTCCTCGAAAACCACCTCCTCCTCGGCCTCCGCTCCCCGCTTCTCCTTCACCCTCCGATTATGCTCCTCCACCGAGAACCGCCCCAGATCCTGCACCTCCTTGTTCATCTTCACGTCGGCGATCTCCGTCTTGCTCCCGGCCAATCCCGCGTGCGAAACCTCACATAAGAGGCACGCCAACACCGCCAGGAGCGCCAATCTCATTGCCGGTGACCTAATCAACGTTGCCATGGATGGATGGTATGTATGTTTGTAACGAACTGCATACGATGTCGTTTATATAATAGAGAAGAAGAGGGAAAGGTGTTTGAACACGTATGCAATGCTAACTGAAAGTTGGTGGCAGTGCATGTTGTTAGGTTTGAGGGAGCTTCAAATCGTGGCATGTGAATGATGGTTGGTTTGGCTTGTTGTGGGTACCCAAAACTGACTCGTGGTTTCGCACTCATTCAAGGGATTGCCACGTTACGCGCATAGCTGTATGATCTATTGGGATCTAAGTGGCTAAACGCATGGAAACGGAATTTCGCACATTCAAAAACATAAAATGTCTTCCTTGGCCGAGTGTCATTGAAAACGTTTTTTTTTTTTTCAATAAAAAGAAGTCGTGTGAAGAAGATCCCTACACTAAAGTTGTGATATGTAGCATGTTTACTGTTTAAAAAAAATTAACCAGGTGAAAAAAAAAGAAGCTAAAAAATAAAAAATAAAAAAATACATTGAAGTTTTACCTAACACAACTTAAAAAAAAAATCAGTATTACAGTTGTGCTAGTTAACATGACTTCTGTACAATAAAAAAAATATCAATCTTTCTCCTAGATTACACATAAATATGCATCAATTTATAAAAATTGTGGATTTTTAAGAGTTTTGCTTGTGGATTTTTAAGAGTTTTGCTCTCATATAAGTCTATTATCTTAAAAAGTTTCACCTTCAACTTTATACTTGTGTTTTATGTCTATTATTCATACGTCAATTTTTGACTTTTGATATGAGATCTAGATTTTTTTTTTTTAAATGATGAGTTTCAACATTCAATTTTGTTCAAGTGAAAAATGAAAAAATAAAAAAATATATTTCTACTTCATTTTGAGTTTAAATTTTAAAATAAAAATTTTATTTAAAAAATTAGGAAAAAATAATATAAGAAAAGAGAAAAATAAATAAATAAAAAAAGAAGAGAAATAATAAAAAAAATCAAGAAAACAAAAATAATAATAATAATAACAATAAAAAATGAATGAAAATAAAAATAAAAAAATATAAAAAATAACAATAAAAATAAAGTCTAAAAAAAAATACGTAAAAGTAATAAAACAAATAAAAGGGGATGGACACGTGACAAAACATGATTTGCACCGCCACTATTCATTATCTTCTACACCTTTGCTCTGCCGTTTCACTTGATGTGTTACACCGTTTTGGACTCATTTTTCTTGCAACCGGTAAACTGGAAGAGCTAAAGCGTCTAGACTTGTGCCTTGTCGTTCCATTCAAAGAAAACTATATACATTGTGTCGTTTTGATTCGGCTCCTGGTTGGTGACCACCGGAAAGTAAACTGGTGAAACCGGGAAATAGATTTTGGGCCTATATATAGGGATGCATTCTTTAATGGAGGGAGGGGGAATCCATAATTTCAGAGTTCACAAATACTTGAGGGTTGATTTTTGAGAGAAATTCAGTGAGAAAGAGGAGGAATCGAATCTTGCCGTGAATCGCCGGAAAAGAGAAAGGACTTGCCGGAGAACGAAGAACACGCCATTGAAGAACGCATTTAATTTAATTAGAGGTTTCTGCGCTTAAACAAGTAAGAATAAACTCTATACCTCCATCTAAAAGTGTATCATGCTTCATTGATTTTCTTATTTCTGGCTTTGAGTCACTGTTCATCTTTTTTAGTTTACTCTCTAATGTTCAGTCATCTGCTTTAATATGTAAATTTTTTAGTTGTTTGAATTGGTGTATAATTTTCAAGTCAATGATTCATGTCTCTGTTTTCACTTAACAAAATTACAGATCTTGTTTGCGTCATTATAATTGAGTGAGAGAAGAGAATAAATCCAGAGAGAGAAAGTACTGTAGTGTTATTTATTAAACAATTTGATTGAGAGAGAGATGAGAGTTTCTAATAAAATCATTGTTCTGTCACCGTGAGGTTGAAAGTGAAATTTTAAAAATGCAATAGAGAGGAGAGAGCAGTGAAAAGTAAATGAAATAGGAAAGAGACAGGTGAAACATTAGGTATTGTGGCTTGCCGGAAAGCATAAAATCATTATCACTTAAATTTTGCTCTTTGCTCAAAAACATGCTTTTGATAACTGATGATGTTATAGTAACTAAATATATTTTCGAAAATGATATTTGACATCATAATCATAATTCATGTAATTCTTATTTCACATTTTTATATGTCACATGGATTCCAGTAAAAAAGAGAGAATACATTTGTTTTTGTTGTATATAAAAGGGTAATTTTGTCAAATATAAAATTGCAATCCATATATGCGAAACTATTACTAAGCTAATCACTTAAGCCAACAAAGCTAACCATATTTCCTGTTGGGTTTTCCATGGCAAACCACTTATTTAAACATGGTAAATCACTTATTTAAACATGGTAAACCACTTAGCCGTATTTCTTCAGATATCATCCTCAGTTAACCGCTTATATAAACATGGCTAACCACTTATCTAAACATGGTAAACTACTTAGACATGTACGTATTTATTTAGATGTCATACTCAATTAACTACTTATATAAACATGACAAACCACTTATATGAACATGGTAAACCACCTAGACATGTACGTATTTATTATAGATGTTATCCTCAGTTAACCACTTATATAAACATGGCAAACCACTTATTTAAACATCGTAAACCACTTAGACATATTTCTTCAGATGTCATCCTCAGTTAACCGCTTATATAAACATGGCTAACTACTTATCTGAACATGGTAAATCACTTAGACATTTACGTATTTATTCAAATGTCATATAGAGTTAACCACTTATTTAAACATGACAAATCACTTATATCAACACGATAAACCACTTAGACATTTACTTATTCATTCAGATGTCATACTCAGTTAACCACTTATATAAACATGACAAACCACTTATATGAACATGGTAAATCACTTAGGCATGTACTTATTTATTCAGATGTTATCCTTAGTTAACCACTCATATAAACATGGCAAACCACTTAGACATGTGCTTATTTATTCAGATGTCATACTCAATTAACCACTTATATAAACATGACAAACAACTTATATAAACATGGTAATACTTTGTCAGTCTTTTTGAATGGCTCAAGTCGAACTCGGTAATACAAGTATAGCTCGGATGGAATTTCCTAAGGTCAGTTGTACGAGTTGCAATCTGACTATTGAAGGATGCTCGAAATATCCTTTAATTATAACACCCAATTAAAGATATTCTTAGCTCGGCCTTAACAGATATCATTTCAAAACATTCATATAGTCCTTGGGTTCAATGGTATATTATTAAAACTCACTCATCATACATAACTCGAAGCTTGGCGGGCTTGTGTACGGTCACCACCCGACCTCCTCGGGTCGGTTATTATTCAATCCGGGTTAGTTGTCACTCAACCTTGAAATTTAGGAAGTCAGTAACTTACCTTCCCCCCCCCCCATCTCGGGATCCACCTGCAACTATTTGGTAACTTCTCGGTCAGTTACTTTGAGGCTGTTTTGACAGGCATATATACGTATCTTAACACAGGGAGTAAACGAACTTAGAATCTATCACTTTGTTATTCATTCATTGAGATAATTGACCTCTATTGACTTGAATGTCGGAGTGTCATCGCAGGTGGACACCCATTTCGGTTTTTGGAGAATTGCCTACTCGGAACGGATCGAATCGTCAAGCATTGGAGTTTGGATACGATAGCTCAACCTTTCAAGTATTTTGCTCATCTCAATTCGGTAAGAATATTTGGCGCCCACCGCGGGGCCGATTAAAGCTTTGCCTGCCACAAGCACAAGAGTCGTCCCACTTTGTTGCAATTGAACACGTTCGCGATGTTGGATCCAATGCTCTTTGAAGTCCTCAGGAAGAACATGGAATTCATGCAGGAAACCCTGGCCAACCTTAGAAATGACATGCAGGATCAACGCGAGGCTCACAGAAATGAAATTGTAGCACTACATCACCATATTACTAAAATTCAAAGAGAATAGTTGCTCGCTAGCGGACTCCCGCATCACTGTTAGAAGATGTAGAAAAGAGTAAAGTAGGAATTCAAACCTCAAAGAGGACCAAGGTTGATCCAGAAGGTTCCCGAGGCCAAACCGAGGTGAATCTATTCCCATAGTCGAAGAAAGACAAGACTAACCCGAGGTGAACATTAGAAACAATCAAAATCTCAACGAAGACCAACGCAAGCAATCTAAAATGACTCTTGACATACTCGCAGAAGAGCGACCTCAGCCCACCACTGTCGTCGATACAGATCGAGGTCAGGGAGAATTACATCATAGGATTCCTAGTGTAGAACCAGGAAGTGTCGTCAGAGTGTCACGCGAGGTCAACCAAGAATTACTGTTCCAGAGCACGCCAACACCAAGACTGAATCCCGAATTGGAAGCTTACATGGAAGGCTTTCACCCCTTTACCACAGAAGTTATGAGAGCCTAGTTACCTGGAAAGTGGAAGTGGCTGAAAGTAGATCCTTATGATGGAACGTCAGACCCAGATGCCCATGTCAAGGCTTACATGACTCAAGCCAATTTGTTCTCGGGAGATTTAAGAGTACATTGTAGACTATTTCCCACTACTTTAAAGGGAATAGCTCTGCAATGGTACTATTCTCTACCCCAGAATTCAATCGACTCCTTTAGAACTTTATGTTCTAAATTCGTAGCTCGGTTCATTGGCATTAAACCGATGACCATCGTCTCAACATCTTTGCATCACGTTTCTAAGGAAGAAACGAACCACTCAGACAATTCATGTCCCGTTTTACCAAAGCTTGCCTCAACATACCGAACTTGCACCCGACTGTGGCCATGCACGCCATCACAGTTGGACTGAAGCCAGGTCTATTTTTAAACACTTTATACGGCAAGCCTCCATCTACTATGGACGAGCTCCGAGCACGGGCGACAAAGTACATTGGCAATGAAGAGAATGCAGAGGCCTCGAAAATAGCCGAGGCACCAAGCACCTCAACGGGTGTAAAGCAGAAGTGAATGGGCAGATATGATGTTTACACGCCATTGAATGCTAGTTGAGACGCCATAATACAAGAAGCCTACAACTTGGAATTAGTACGTTTGCCACAACCCGTACAAAGTCTTCCTAACGCCGACCCGACCAAGAGATGTTGGTACCACCAAAATTCAGGTCACACCACCGGGGAATGCATCAAGGTTTGTGACTTGATAGAAAACCTGATTAGGTCAGGATCTTTAAATTGTTTCATTCAGCAGAGTCAAGGCGGTAGAGGTCGAGGTCGAGGGGGTGGCCGAGAAGGAGGAAGACGAGGACGAGGAGGACCTTGGAGAGGACAAGGTCAAGGTCGTGGCCGAGGACAGACAGAGGTCGCAACAACTCAACCTCAAACACAACATCAGTCTGAGCAAGAGAACAGAGAAGACAATAATGGTGGAGGACATCTTGGAGAAATCATACAATAGCTGGAGGTTTCGCAAGAGGAGGAAGCTCTAGGTCAGCACAAAGAAGACATCTGCGGAGCATTAACTTGGTGAACATCCTACCATCGAGGTCACTGCCCCCGATAACGTTTATGGATGCATACTTAAGCATCCATGATCCAAACCAAGATGATCTTGTGGTCATCTCTGCCGTTATAGCTAATTGAAAGGTACACAAAATACTTATTGATCAGAGAAGCTCAACTGATGTCTTGTACTGGTCAACCTTTTTGAAGTTAAACCTATCCATGGATATGATCAAGTCATACCCGGAGCCCCTGCTCAAATTTGCAGGGGAAACGGAACATACTAGAGGATTTGTAGATTTGCTGACAACCTTTGGTGATGGAAGAACTCATCGAATACTGACAGTGAGATTTTTATTGGTAGAAGTTGATACCTCTTACAACGTCTTGATTGGACGAAGAATACTCAATGCTTTGGGAGCAATTGTTTCCACTCCGCATATGGCGATGAAGTTCCCCTCAGAACAGGTCGATATCATTTCCGTAAAAGCAGAACCCAAAACTGCTCGAGAATGTTATGCACAAAGCTTGAGAGTGAACCCTTAAACAGTGAGGGGGACAAGCTCGTCCGCAGCAACACCCCCCAATCTCGAAGTTCCAGAAGACAATATTAAAGAAGAATGCAATGAGGTAGAACCGACATCTACAAAACCAGAAACCTTCCAATGTTTCAACATTGAGTTGGAGCATAAGGAAGAACAAGAGGAAGAAGTCGAGGTCGATCTGGACCCAATAGTAGGATTTGAAGAAAACAGACCTACTTTTGACGAGCCAATCACTTTGGTTCAATTAGGTCGACAGCCCGAGAAATGCACTAAAATCGGAAGAATCACAAATAGACTGCTGAAGAAGGAAGTCGAACGAGTAATAATTGCCATGCAGACCTTTTCGCATAGAGTCCAGCAGACATGCCGGGCATTAATCCCAACTTCATGTGTCATAAACTTGTCATCCTTCCTCAAGCAAAGCCTGTTGCTCAACGGAAGAGAAAGCTCGGAGAAGAAAGGAGAGTAGTAGTTGCACAAGAAGTCAACCAGTTACTTAAAGCTGACTTCATCAGACCAATTACATACACTACGTGGATCGCGAACATAGTAATGGTAAAAAAGTCGAGTGGAAAATGGAGAATGTGTGTTGACTACACAGACCTCAACAAAGCATGCCCCAAAGACACTTATCCATTGCCAAACATAGATAGACTTGTCGACAACACAGTGGGGTATGAGCTTTTCCAGTTTTGTAGATGCTTACTCGGGATACAATCAAATACAGATGTATCCTCTAGATCAAGATAAAACAACTTTTATGACTGAAGGAGAAAACTATTGCTACAAAGTTATGCCCTTTGGACTCAAAAATGAAGGGGCAACATACCAACGACTGATGGATAAGGTCTTCAAAGATCTAATTGGTAATACCATCGAAGTATACGTAGATGATATGGTGGTCAAGAGTTGAAGAGCAAAAGATCATTCGTCAGCACTCGTCAAAGTCTTTGAACGATAGAGCTCATAACATGCGGCTGAACCCCGAAAAATGCTTTTTTGGAGTAATGGCAGGAAAAGTTTTAGGGTTCATGGTCACACAGAGAGGAATTGAGGCCAATTCTGACAAGTGTGAAGCAATCCTAAATATGAGGAGCCTGACCTCCTTAAAAGAAGTACAGAGACTGAATGGTAAACTTGCGGACCTTTCCAGATTCCTTCCTAGGCTTGCTGAAAAAGCCAAACCTCTATACATGTTGTTGAAAGGAGCTCATCAGTTTGAATGGAACAGTCCATGTGAAGAGATGTTCCAGGAACTGAAGTAGAATATACCAGCTTTACCTATATTGCTAAGTCCTCCTCCTCATAACACTCTCTACTTGTACTTAGTTGTATCTAACTCTGTGGTGAGCTCGATACTCGTATATGAAGAAAAGAAGAAGCAACAACCAATGTATTTTACTAGCCGAACTCTGCAACCCACAGAGGATAGATACCAAACAATAGAAAAGCTGATCCTAGGGTTAGTGTTCGTCGCAAGACGATTGTGACATTATTTCAAAAGTTTTGAAATAGTCATTTGCACCGATTACCCCATCAAGCAGATCCTTCAAAAACTCGCTAGAAGGATGACAGCATGGACAATAGAGCTCTCTGAATTTGGGCTCAAATATGAGAGCAGAGGACCTATGAAAGCTCAGTTCCTCGCTGACTTCCTTGTGAAGTACCATATACTACCGAAAAGGACGACTGCTGGTCCTTAAACAATGACGAATCATCAAATAAGAAAGGCGGCGGTGCTAGTGTGATCTTGGAAGGCCCCGATGACCTTACTATAGAACAAGCTATAAGATTTGGCTTTGAGACTTCCAATAACCAGACAGAATATGAAGCGTTGATCGCTGGGCTTAAACTCGCTAGGGAGTTAGGGGTCAAAAAGCTTAAATGTCAAAGCGACTCTCAGTTAGTAACAGGTCAAATAAATGGCGAGTTCCAGACTAAAGAACCTCTTCTGCAGAAGTATTATCATATGGCTAAGCATTTAATTGACAAATTTGAGAAGTTCACCATGAACCATGTGCCGAGAACTTCAAATGAACAAGCAAACATCCTTTCAAAACTCGCCAGTACAAAGAAAGTGGGCCAACATAAGACATTGATCCAAGAAAATTTAATGACTCCAAGTTGGGACCATATTGACGTGTTTTAGATAAACCTTGGGAAGACTACTTGGATGACACCCATCATCGAGTATCTTACTAAGGAAATCCTCCCAGCTGATGAAAGAGAAGCAAAAAGAATACGTCGGCAAGCATCTTTTTACATATTGAATAATGGGGAACTCTTCAGACGAGGTTTCTCCACTCCATTGCTCAAATGCTTAGACAACGATCAGGCCGAGTACGTACTTGCCGAGCTGTATCGAGAGATATGCGGAATGCATTCGGGTGGGCGATGTATGGCGACAAGAGTACTCAGGGCAGGATACTATTAGCCCACTTTAAGACAAGACGCACATTCCTTCATCTAAAAGTGTCTAGAATGTTAGAAGTTCAGACCTTTACACACTTTACCAACAGAAGAACTACATCAGATTACTACACCATGGTTTTTCACCACATAGGAAATGGATATTCTCGGACTCTTTCCCATTGCAAAGGGTCAAGTGAAATTTCTTATAGTTGTCATAGACTATTTCACAAAATGGATAGGAGTCGAGCCCTTAGCAACTATCACTGCCCAACAAGTACAGAAGTTTACATGGAAGAATGTTATTTGCAGACATGGACTCCCGCATTGCTTAGTCACAGATAATGGTAGACAATTTATTGATGGAGGGTTTGAAAGATTTTTGCAACAGCTCGACATCAAACACAAGTTGACTTCAGTCGAGCATCCACAAATAAATGGCCAAGCAGAGGCTGCAAACAAGGTGATCCTAACCAAACTTAAGAAGAAACTCGCCCAAGCCAAAGGCCTCTGGGCAGAGGAAATCCATGGAATTTTGTGGGAAAATCATTGTATCCCGTACTCTACGACTAAAGAAACTCCATATAGGTTGACATATGGATCAGATGCTATGATACCTGTAGAGCTTGGCGAAACTTCAATAAGGAGACAACAATTTAACGAGAATCTTAATGATAAGAGTTAAAAGCCAATCTCGATCTCATACATGAAATTCAAGAAGAAGCTCGAATCAGAGAAGAAGCTGCAAAGCTAGGAGTGACTCGGCGTTACAATACTAGAGTCAGAGAAAGAACATTCGTCAAAGGCGACCTGGTATGGCGAAAGGTAGGTGAAGCTCGCCAAAACAAGCAAGAAGGAAAATTAACTCTGAATTAGGATGGCCCCTATCGCATAGTAGATTACTTCCATAATGGAGCCTACAAACTTGAAGAACTTGATGGAAAAATGATTCCTAGAACCTGGAACATCACTCACTTGAAGCCGTATTACAGTTAAACACCTTGTTATCACAATTTGATACTTGGATTGCTTTTCAGTTGTGTTTTTTGGACATACATTTCATTTCGTTTGAACTTTGTTAACCTAAGTGATGTACTCTTTTTCCTTAGCTTGGATTTTTCCCTAAAAAGGGTTTTACCAAGCAAGGTTTTAACGAGGCACACTTAGGATTTTAAATAAATATTTCAATTTCCTTTACTTATTCGCTCACATCATATGGTTAAACCGAAGTTAATACAACTCGGTTACCACAACCACATTTCGAACATAAAGTTTGATTAACTAAAATTGTTCTATTCAAACAGCCACCCGAACTCAAATTATATAATGAAACGATTTACGTTATAGTCACGGACAGCCTAACCCGACCACCGAGCTATATTTATGTCATGGTCTGGAGTAACCTAATCCGACCACCGAGCTACACTTATGTTATCGTCAGGACAAACCTAATCCGACCACCGAGCTATACTTATGCTACGGTCAGGGGCAACCTAACCCAGCCACCGAGCTGTACTTAAACGAATATCGCTCTGACAACAATATTATAAACACACAATCTATACGATACCAAGCATAAATATATATAAAATGAAATGTCAAAGTTGTACAAACTTCAAAACAAGTTCAATATTACACAAACTATGAAATATGAAAACATTACTTGCCGACAAGCTCGTTGTCGACAACATCCTTGTTCATATTGAATTGAGAGGTGTCCATTGAAGGCTGGAAGTAGGAAAATTGAAAAACCGCTCTCTGAAACCCTTCGGAAAAGGCACGCAAGCCCATCGTAGCAAGCTTGCTAACTTGTTCCTTAAGAGTGGCGATGGCTCCTACCTGTTCCTCTAAAGCAGCCACTTATTCCTTGAGGTCAGCCCCATTCTTTTTCAAGTCTTCATTCTCTTTAACAAGAGAAAAACATTGATCCTCGAAGGTGGCGAGCTAATCCTTAAGAACATTGGCGTGGTTCTCAACGACACCAAGCTACTCTTGATGATGTTTACGATCCTATTCTCGGGGAGCTTGGAGCTCTTGGAAATGTTGCTCTGACCCATCCAGTTTAGCCTTAACCCATTCAAGCTCGGTCTCCAGTGCCTTCACTCGACCCTGACCTTGTTCAAGTTTGAAATTCAACTCTTTGCTTTCTTGCTCTTTGGCAAGAGTAATATCCTCAAGCTAAGCTTCCAAAGAGCAAATTTTATCCTGATTGCCCGCAACACTTCTCAAATATTCCATGGTGGCATAAGCCGACCACACATTGAAATCCCAGAAGCAACTGCCCCATCTACACCCATAACATTCAGCAACTCGGCGTCATAGGCAGAAGGAAAATTAAACCTCCCTACCTCTATACGTACATCAACAAGATCAACATTCAAACACCACAAGGAGTTGCTGCGCTCATTGGTTGTCGTGACGAAGTCAACTTGGCTAGGAGGTCCCCGACCAAATAGGACTAGACCAAGAAGGTTAGGTAGTCGAGGAACTTCCACTGAAGGAGGTTGAGGAGGAGTCATACCATGAGGACCAGAAGAGATAGTCCTCGCCATAATAGTTTGAGTAGGCCTGGGGGAATGAGAAATTAAAGACGACAAGTATATGGCCTTGTCAGGTTGGTCAACCTTTACTTGGACATTATCAGAATTGGCCTCCACTTCAACACCTTGAGGCCGAGGACTCATAACTTGATGGTGTATGGGCGAACCTTTGTCCGCTACCGATTCAACCTCAGTCAGAACGTGCTTAGCTCTTTTCGTCTTTGAGGGTTGACCAACCTCACCTTCTCTAGCTCTTTTCGAAGTATTTCTAGCCTCCCTACCACCACCTTCAAACTGCATCTCTGGCGCATTGCCCAAAGCTTGTCGGAACAAATCAAGATCAAATTCATCACCCATGACGTCTACCAAACAGAAACAAAGTGTCAGAAAACCAGAATATAGTTACAATAAATCAACAAACAAGTCTAGCGTTGAACGCTCACCCTTAAAATACGACAAGGGATCCAGAGTAATTTGGGTTGTAATTAAACCCTTACAATCAATGGGTCGGGGAAGACCTCTCAGTAGCTCGATGTCGGCCTTCTCTTTAGCCGACAACAAGTGGTCGGGAACCGACTTGAACTTAGCAGGATATTGCTAGTACAAAGGAAACTTTAGAGAAAAGTCTTCGTTGAAGAAAAGACGCTTCAAGGGATCATCTCTTCAGTGTTACTTTGAAAAATCAGTCCTTCAAATTTTTCCAAGATCCACAATATATAGAAAATAGTGGACCATACTGGGCACCACACAATGAAATCCAACCTATGGGGTCCCCGTGTTTTAGTTGATAGAAATACATAAACTTATTGATGGTGGGCTCGATACGCAAAAATTCACAGAGAATTTGAAAAACTTTGAGAAAACCCTAGGTATTAGGATGAAGCTGACTCAGAGCTACATTCATGGCAGACATCATCCCACACTCAAAAGGAGAAAATGGTAGTTGCATATAATATAATTTAAACATGTACTCGTACACGAATGTATAGTCGTCAGCATCTGTTTGGGGTGTATATATACTCGCTCCAATGTCTTAGGGCTACGTATATTCACATATGGAGCAAACTCAGTAATACAAATCTCATATATCTTCACATGCTCTCTAAGGTAGGTGCTAGTATAGGTAGAAGAAAACCTATGAACATCTCCGCTCACCCAAGTATATGCAGAATCAGGGGGTGGAGGATAAGATTTTCTCCCCTTACCTTTCTTAGAAGGAGCCCCCTCCTCAGGAAGAAGCTCGACATGACGCTTTGAGGGTTTGGCCACAGCCTTACCCTTCTTTCTTGTCGCCGCAACGACAAGTTGGGAAGAAGGCAGACCCAACGCAAGAGGTCTTTCTGCGCCAGAACCCACTGTTCAAACTGGAAGAACTTCAAGAACAGACTGCCTAGCAGCATTGTCAAATTCAGTTCTAGAGGAGGAAGACGAAAGAGAGGAGGAATAAGAAAGATCGCTGATTGGTCGAACTTCTCTTTCTAACAGTGGAGCCCTATTAGAACCAGAACCAGGAATTGAAACAGGATAAGACATAGTGCAAGGGCTTACCAAGAAAAGAGAGGCAGAGACCAAGATTCGAACAAAGGAAACATCGAAGTTAAGAACGCGCGATTGAAGAAGAGAAGTCGAGGTTCAGGGAAATGGCACAGTGAATGATAAAGTTTGAATGACGAAGGATATACTCAAAATGAGGGAATGAAATTTGGAGAAAGTGAAACTCAAAACGCAACGTTTCGAACATCCTGTGTTTCATTTTCCTTAGGATCACGTGGTTTTGATTACTCCAATAGGAAAATGCCACGTGGGTACGACGTAGACCACCTACCATGGGTCATGTTGAAGTACAATAATCAATAAGAGAAGCTCCACCTACCACCTCGAGAAGTGTGAAGTCAGAGAAATGATCAAAAGAAAATCCCTCATTAATGCTTTGTCAGTCTTTTTGAATGGCTCAAGTCGAACTCGGTAATACGAGTATAGCTCGGATGGAATTTCCTAAGCTCAGTTGTACAAGTTGCAATTTGACTATTGAAGGATGCTCAAAATATCCTTCAATTATAACACCCAATTAAAGCTATTCTTAGCTCGGCCTTAATAGATATCATTTCAAAACATTCATATAGTCATCGAGTTCAATGGTATATTATTAAAACTCACTCGTCATACATAACTCGGAGCTTGAAGGGCTTGTGTACGGTTACCACCCGACCTCCTCGGGTCGATTATTATTCAATCCGGATTAGTTGTCACTCAACCCTGAAATCTAGGAAGTCAGTAACTTACCTTCCCCCAATCTCGGAATCCACCTGCAACTATTTGGTAACTGTTCGGTTAGTTACTTTGAGACTTTTTTGACAGACATATATACGTATCTTAACATAGAGAGTAAATGAACTTAGAATTTATCACTTCGCTATTTATTCATTGAGATAATTGACCCTTATTGACTTAAGCGTTAGAGTGTCATCGCAAGTGGACACCCATTTCAATTCTTGGAGCATTGCCTACTCGAACATTGGAGTTTGGATATGATATCTCAACCTTTCAAGTATTTTGTTCATCTCAATTCGGTAAGAACAGAATTGTTTTGGAAAAAGTGTTACCGCGGAAAAGAAATTCTAAATTTTGTCGGTGAATTGCGGTCGTCCTCGCCCCAATCATAACATTTAAGAAAGATAAATTTTAATTGTTTTAAAATATTATTTTTTTTATGTTTTAAGACAAGTGTGAAAGAGGTTTAAAAACTAATCTGGTTTTATGATTTTGAAAACATGTATTGTATGATTACTTTTCAATTGTTTAAGATTTCATAGATGTTATATTTTTACGAAAAAACTGATTTCTTTATTATATTAAAAAGAGACTGTGATCTTAAAATAATGTTTGAAACTTAGTTCAAAAAATTGGTTATGGTATTATAATACTCAGTTTAGTTCTTAATATCCTTAATATATATAACACACTTTTAACAAACTTAAACATACTAATAAAATTAATAATTAATTCAGTTGACTTGTTGATTACATTAAAAAATGTTACAAAATATATTAATACATACATATTTATAATACTCATAATATTTAATAAAAACAAATAAAAGTTAATATCATAAAACATTATATCTTTTTAATAAAAAAGACCGTCAATATTTTCTAAAGTATACCTTTTAGAATATAAATAAAAGTGAGGATTGATTATATAACTCATAAGATATTAATAAAATAATTTAATTTTTAAGGCAACCCTACATACATCTTAAATGTAACAGGAAATGTCTACCGACAAAAATCTTGACACATAGACATTTTTCTCGAGATAAATGCATTTTTAATAGTTACTTTATATAAAAAAAAAAATGCCATTAGAGAATATGTCCACGAAAAATAAAAATAAAAAAATGTTGAGAAACACGATGATTATTTAAGCCTTAACGCCCGGACATTTTAATTTCTAGAGTTAAATGCAATTTTTCCATGTCATACTAATTTTTTTGTCAACTTCTGTTATTAAAATGTTTTTTTTGTCAACTTCTGTTATTAAAATGTTGTCAGTAACGATATCATACTAAAATAAGAAAATAGCATATTTACATAAAATAAAAATAGTAAACTCATAAATTATAATTTTATATATATTGGAAATACTATAATATCATCATACTTTTCATCTACACATCATCTCACCTTATTCTAATATTAATTCATTATTATTAAACTTATATGCTAACCTAGAGCCATAACATCATTAAACCATTGGTGGAGTTCAAATTGATGGTAGGAACTAAAACTAAATTAAAAAAATTAGGTTCAATTTACATTTTCAAAATATATTAAAAAAAAAATGAGAAACTCAAATGCATCCTGCAAATGAAATTGGCAAAGTAATTTGAATTAACATTTTTTATTTGACAAGATTATTCCGATGAAAGAAGAAGCATACCATGAATGGAGAGTAGGCTAGGGTGTTTGTGAGGAAGGAGCAAAGGAGAGAAGATCTTTGGAAGCAAGGCCAGGCTGGACGACGACGACGGAATCGAACATTACGGAACGGCCACTCTGCGTGGCCGATATCTTGAGATAGTACTTGGTCCCAGACACCACCTGCTTCTGCGCCTCTACCACTTCCACGAACTTCGTCTCCTCTGCCATCCCCTTCAGCGCCTGCCTCAGCATCCGATTGTGCTCCTCCACCGAGAAATGCCCCAAATCCTGCACCTCCTTGTTACTCTTCACGTCCGTGATCTCCGTCTTCACCCCGATCAATGTCCCCTCCGCAGCCCCACACACCACGCACGCCAACATCGTCACCGTCGCCAGCGTCACAGCCGGTGTCCATCTCAATGCCGCCATCGATAAATTCAGTTACGTTTAGAGCAATGGCGTTGCAGTTAAGATGGAATTTATATAGAGAGAGGTGAAAGGGATGTTGAACGCGTGGGTGTGTGAGATACTAAGGGAGAGTGGGTGGTGCCAAATGAAAACCGCGTGTCCGTGCTTTCGAGAGAGAAAGAAGACTTCGGGATGAAAGGAAAATAATTTTTTCACTACAAATAAATCACCTTGGACAAATATATAAATAAGTAAACTAGTATGTGTCAACTAATTACATAAATTTGTGGGAAGAGTAACATAGAAATTGACTTTTATTCCAAATTCTTTCAAAAATTTAGGTTTGATAATGATTTTAGAGACAATTCAGTTTACCAAATCAAAAAAAGTATTTTAGTTTTTTAAAATAAAATTAATAATTTTAATCCTTAGATATTAAATTTTAAGAATTCAAGTGAGTTTTTTAAAGCTTTCTCCCATATTTATTGACGAAAATTATATTTTGCTAAATTTTGATGATCAAGTAAAAAAAATTAAATTCAATTTTTTATTTATAATAATTGTAATTACCAAGATAATTGAAGATATTTTTATAATTGAATATTGAAAACAAAATGTTTATTTGATATATATATATATATATATATATATATATATATATATATATATATATATTTTTTTTTATATTTTTTT